>Ga0209358_10001505_pt1 | contig 18427 bp, 21 predicted proteins | sample LauGreFa1BDMLBSN_2_FD_187574 | JGI IMG/M metagenome (GOLD analysis project Ga0209358, IMG submission 187574) | Freshwater lake microbial communities from Lake Michigan, USA - Fa13.BD.MLB.SN (SPAdes) (version 2) | ecosystem: Environmental > Aquatic > Freshwater > Lake | place: Lake Michigan, USA... | reverse complement strand
TTGATTACAATGTAAGCAAATATAAATGAGCAAAACCCAAATGAATAAAACAATGAATGTTTAAATATTGATTTTAAATTTACATTTCCATGTGAATCAGATTCAGATTTACATAAAGCAAATTCAAAAATCCAATGTAAAGTTAAAAGTATTATTATTTGATATAGTTGCATGTTTTAAAATTTAAAAAGGCAGTAATTGTTAAACTACTGCCTTTTGGTTAATTATAGATTCATTAATTTTACTATAGGAGTTTGTCCTTTGTCAAGAACTAAACCTAAGCTTATAATTGGTTTCTTTGCAAAAGCTTTGCCATAATCAAAGGCATACTTATGTCTATCTGCAGCCCAACCAACTTGTAGTCCAAAAATAGCATCTTTTTCACTCACAGACCATTGTACAAATGTTTTAGAATGAAAATGGCCTTGACAAGTAGATATTCTACTTTCTGTTGCCACTTTAAATGCATCTCCAGCACTACCATGTTTATACAAAACATTATCTTGAATATGCTCTAATTTAAACTCCCATTCTTTAGGAGCTCCAATTGTTAAGCCAAAATCCTTAATAAAGTGCCTTGATAATCCTATTGTTCTAGCTTTACGCTGAATTAATAAGTCATGATTACCCATTAAGCTAATTGCTTTTGGAAAGGCTTTAAACCAATCTTTAAGCTGTTCTTTAGCAGCAGATAACTCATCACCAACACTTAGTCCATCAGGATCATGTTCATGATATGACCAAGCATGACCATCTATTACATCTCCAGCAAATATTACAGTACCACAATTATACTTCATTTGAGTATCTTTGCAAAACTCTAAAACATCCTTTTTTATAAAAGGTGCATGTAAATCTGGTAAAAATATAACATTATTAACATCTAAAGAAGATGATAAATTGTTTGGTCTAAATGAATAAACAACCTTTGTCATGGGTAAATTACCACCTATGGCTTTAATGCCCTTAGAATCAATTTTTGCTTGATTTAAGGCTATTATTACATCACTTAACTTGCAGTCTGATTTATAACGATTTTTTATAAACTCAGCACTTTTCTTTAAATACCCCTTTTTTTTGTTTAACCAGGTGTATATTTCTCTTTGTGTTCTATTCATTTTTTATATATTTTGTTTCTATCATCAACACCTTTATTGGTTAATTGATTGTCTAACACCATCATAATACTTGCACAAGCATTTGCTAAATGATTAGTGCCTATTTCATCAATGTCTTCTCCACGTAGCCATTGATTAATATGTCTTTGAGATGCTGAAATATAACGTCTATAGTCAGTTCCATGACTATAATTAAAAACACCATATTTGTTTGCTCCTTTTGTAAAAACTTTAGCCAATTCAAGCAGTGCTTCTTGTGGTATTAAAGTAAAATCAGGCTTACCTTCATCAAATTTAATTGTTTCAGTATCTAATTTACTAATTAATCCAGCTTTAACTGCTTGACTTTTAAGTATGTTTTTATTTATCTCCTGAAGCCTATGTACTTGTTCTTCCATTTCAGAGTTTTTATCATGACTAGCGCAAGGAGAAGCTTTATACTCCTCCATTGTTGCTGGTCTATTTAACTTATTGAAATCAAAATCTACTCCAATTTTTGTCATAATTATTTTATTTCACAATTATCACCTGCACAAGCTAATTCTTGAGAGTGCTCAGTGTTATCGTCATTTTCAACTATTTTTGTTAAATCTATGTCAGTTAAACTTTTGCTCAACTTATCAAACTGTTCTTTAGTACAATTTTCAAAGGGAGCTTGAATATAACTACCATTGTCATAAGGTAATACACTAATGCCATTATAAGTGCCTCTATTTTCATACATCCAATTTCCAACTAAATCCCACTCTTCAGGTTTAATAGAAACAGTAGCACTAACATTATTTGCATTATCACCTTTTGCATGACCTTCCTTTACCCATTGTAAATTAAACTTACTAATTCTATTAAGTAAATCTAAAACACTCTCAGTTCTTAATATAGAACCAATTGGAGCTTCTTGAGGTATAGTAATAATTGCAGTATCATGTGACTTTAATTGATCATCTTCTACAATTTCATTATGATACATAAACATATATCCATATAAAGGATCATTTTTTGTAACTCTAATTCTTCTAAAATAATAATCATTATGCCAAGCATGTATACCACTTGACGTTCCTAATACACAAGAAGTTGTTCCACTTGGTTTAATAGTTGTTGCCCTTGCTGCTGAATTAATTTTAATCCTACTAGAGATTATTTTATTAATCTTTTTAACAATATCTGCAGCTTCTACTAAATCTAAGTCTAAAACTTTACCTGAAGCAATACCAGTCATTCCAACACCTATTAAGGCATCTTCTTCTGTTGTTTTTCTCCAAATAGATCTTAAATAGTGAAAGTCAGTATAACCAGCTTGTAATGTTCCAAAGAACGCTGCAACACCTACTCTCATATTTAAATCTTCTTGATTTACAACATCAGACACATTTACTTCACATAAATTGCAGAATTGAAATGGTTTTAATGCAATCTCACAACATGGATTAGTTCCCCAGTCTTTGTTATTTGTCCAATAAACACCTGGCTCTCCACTTCCAGATAATTCAATCTTCTTCCAAATAGCTTTAAACTTATCTTCTGTAACCACTTCTCTTTCTAACACTGCTGAATTATTAGCTCTTCCACGTTGAGGATTTAACTCCCACCAGTTTCCAAACTTACATTCCATCATATCATAATCATCATGTGAAAATAGACTAATCATTGCTGAACGTCTAATTCCACCTGATAATACTGCATCAGCAATATGGCACATAATATCATGACAATCAAGTGATGTCAATTTATCTCCATTTTGCTTTCTTTCAAATATTGCTTCAAGATGTGTTAATGCTATTTTTAATGGCTCAGGCCCTGGTGCTTTACCACCAGCAGTAATTAAACGCATCCCTTTATTCCTAATATCAGTATAATTAAACTTAGGCTTATACTGATTATACCCAAAATAAGATTTAACTAACACTTTTATAGCATCAGCCCAACCTTCTAATGAGTCAGCAATCATATATTTTTTCTCTTTTGTTGGTTTAGAAATTGGTGGTAGCTTATCAATATGATGCTTCTGTACACTAAATCCAACTCCAGTGCCACCTAATAATAAAAACATTGATTCATTAAATGCCCTATAGTCATCTACAGGCAAATAAGCACAATTATATATCCTACTTTCATTTTTAAATATAGGAGTTCCTGCAAATTGCATTGCTCTCATACTTGGTAAAACACGTTTACTCCTTACAAAATCCATGCTATTTGTAATCTCACTTTGTAGATTAGGGTATTTACTAATCATCATCAACTCATACCTATTACAGATCTCATCCCACGTTTCTCTCCTTTTTAAGTCAGGATTATACTTTGCGTATTTATTAAAAATTGTAATTTCTGATAAAATTTTATTACTAGTTGTCATTTATTATATTGTTTTTTAATTGGTTTTTTTCTAAATCAAACAGACTAACGTATTTTTCAGTTTCTATGTCTATAACATCTAAAACCTCATAGATAAGATCTATGTCTACATTTAATCTGTCTGCTATCTGCTTTCTCTTAAATTTTTGAGGATAAATTGTGTTAAATACTGTGGCAGAATGAGTGCTTTTAATAGACTCTCTACCATAATACCTACATAATAACTCTTTTAACTCATCATCAAATTTACTATAGTTTCCTTTAATAAATTTATCAAAATTAGGTTTATTATGTCCTGGTACTCTAAGATAAATAAGAATTTCTTCTAAATTTTCTTCATATTTAACATAACAATCATTATCATTTATTTTTTCTATAAACTTCTCAAAGATATAATCATTACTATCTATCTTTTCAAACACCATAACAACCATATAGTCATCTAAAAGATAACAATTAATATAATTGTATGGTAGTTTAGCATAATGAATGTCACACATTGGTAGAACAAATGTATGACATCTTGTTGGTTTTGTACCAAGTATTTCTATTCTTCTATTCACAAAAGTCTATTTTTTCTATTTTGTTAAGTTTTAATTCTCCTGTGTCTAAATCATCAATCATTTTTAAACTTAAATAGTTTCTGTAAAACTCTTTTATTCCTTCATATTCTCCAAAATGCAGAATATACTCATCAAACACTAATCCTCTTAATGACTCTTGGTCATCAATGTTAAGTAACAATTTATCAGCAAAAGCTTTACCTTTGCCGGGAATTCCTTTAATTCCATCTACAGAATCACCTGTAATCATACTTTTCCAAAAGTAAGCGTTTATTTCATCAGCAGTATTCTCCACAAACTCATTTTTACGTGGATTGTAGGCAATATCTACTGAAGTTAGTATATCTTTATCAGGAGAAATAATAATGCTCTCATATTGGCTGTTTTTAGCTTTAAATGAAACAACTAAATCATCAGCCTCATAGTCACTATTAAATGTAAACCCATGGTTATCTTGTAAATATTGCTTAATGTCATATAGAAATTCTGGCAAATCTGTATATTTCCTATTAGCTTTATAGTTTGGGTTTACAGTATACCTAAAACATTTGCCTATTGTTAAATACCCTAAATAGCTATCTGCTTGCACTAAAGTGTTTATGCTTCTGATAAATTCATCACAAAGCTGTTTGCAGTCTTCTAGGGTTTTAATAGGCTCATCTTTTTTATTATGGCATACATAAAATGGAATAAAATCACCATCATAAACAGCTACTCTTTCTTTTACTCCTGTTTTATTCATTCTATTTTTCTTTTTTATCCCATTCAGAGAACTTTTCAATTTCATACCTTGACTTTAATTCATCTATTAGGTCATTTACTTCTTTCTTAATTTCTAGAAAGACAATTTTGTTTTGACCTAACCTTTCTAAGGTGTTTATTGCAAAAGCTGCTCTTTCAAGGGCTTTAGTAATTTTTACAATTTCACTACTACTAACTTTAAACATAATATTTATTTTTAATTAATTCTATTGTTTTAAGAACATTAGCTTGATTATTAGGTTTGTAAAGAGTTACATTGTAGTTATTTCTAACTAAATGATCTTTAAACCACTTCCATTTGAGTGGAAAAGCATCATTAGGATAACCCTTACATTCTAAAACCCAGCCATTATTAAAATCATCTATATTTGTAAAATCAGGTAAATACGTTATACTCCTAATATTTTTACTAGCATTAACAAGTGATTTATCTTTTTTTAGTTCATAACTTTCATTAGTGAATTCAAATGCTTCTAATAGTACAAACTTCTTTTCTTCATACTTAAAATCTATTATACCAGCTTCTATTAACTTATTATAAGTAAATAATTCTAGTTTAGATTTAAAAGTTAATCCGTTTGAAACAAGAGATACTGCATTCTTTATTTTTCCTTTATTTTTCTTCATTTTTTATTTGTTGTAATAGTCTATCAAAAACTACAATGTAATCTGGCTTTAAATAGTATTTGTTTAAATTTTTAGTTATTAAAATACCATAAGCATCAGTTGTTTCTGTGACTAACATAACAAAGCTTTGTAAGTTATCTAAATGAATATCAATCTTGTTATTTTGGATTGCTTCTAACTTATCATCTGAAAAGTTACACCTAATAACATGAGCTTCATCTAAACCTAAGTTTTCACCAGTTTTCTTTATTAAAGATGTACTGTCATCATTTGAAATTATATAAACTTCAAATTGAGTTTCATCAGATAATAATACTTTAATGAAATTCCTAAAGCCTTCAACAGCCCAGTTATCTGTTATCTCAAAAGATACTCTATATTTATTGTTTATCATTTGTTTTTTTTATTTGATTATTAATCATTCTTTTTGTACTAGATAATCCCATTGATTTAATATAATCACTTACGTCTTTATATTTGGGGATGTAAAAGTATTTAAAATTATACACATTTGCAATTTTTAATGTATTTTTTATTCCTTCTTCATCATTATCATAATTTACTATTATTGTTTTAAATCTGCTAAGTAATTCATTAACAATGGACTCATCCAAATTTGTTGTTTCACTTTGAAGTGATATAGCATTATAACCTAATAACCTGTAAATCATGCAATCTTTAAGACTCTTTGTAAGTATTAATATGTTTGAAGATTTATCTAATTGTTCATAACCTTCAATACTAGAACCTGTTGTTAGCCATTTATAAGCTTTATTCTTCTCTAATGGTTTGTATATTTTATGATTATAACCACTTTTATTATAAAACCTATAGGCATATAGTGGATTTAATTTATTATAATTTAAAACAAAAACATCATCATTTTTATAAATATAAACATGTTTACAAGAAAAGACATTATAAGTATTTAACAAAGTTAATGGTATTGAGTACTGATTCCAGTAATCATAATCTGCAATAGTAAAAGGCTGACTAACAATTTCTATTCTTCTTTTAACTATTGTTAATAGTTTTTCTTCAAACTTTAAATCCTTCATTTCACGATTAATATGTAAATTAGATACACTTAATCCAAAATCTGACAATATAATATTCAAAGACTCTTTAAAAGTACAATTATATTTAAACATAATATAGTCAATTACACTATAGTCTTTATTATCACCTCCAAAGTCTCTATAGACTAGATTACCTCTTTTGTTACATCTTATTCTACATGATGGATTTTTATCATTGTATAATTCAGATTTAAAAGAAGAATCTACTTTTTGAAAATTCTTGCAATAATATTTCCACAAATTGTATTGACCTATGCTATCATATATCTCTTCTAAAGTTAATTCCTTTTCAACACCTTTTAAGCTAAACATAAGTATAAAAAGCGCAAGTAATTTCTTACCTGCGCTATTAATTAATTATTTATTATTAGAATGGTAAATCATCATTTTTAACTGCTGTACCAATACTTGAATTAACCTTATCTGGAGATAAAAACATTTTAATATCTTTATCAGGACTAAACTTTAATCCAGTTGCTACAGAAGGAACATTCATTGATTCTACTCTATCAAGAGTTGAAAAGATTGCTCCACCTTCTTTAGTTTGCTCACCTTTAAATTTAGCACGGAATGGACGTCCAACTAATAAACTAGAAAGTTTATCAACTAACATTGAGATTTGCTTTTCTTGATTAGTTTCATTAGAAGATACTAATTCAATATTTTTAGCTTCATCTCTGCTTATATTATGAGTACAACAGATTAAATCATTAATATTACGTGCAGTAATATCCCAAGCAGCTGTTTTTTTACCTTCACCTTTTTCAGATGATAAGTACATATAGGCTGATTGACCAACTTCACCATTTTGATTAACTGTTTTCATTCTAATATAAGGCGTTTGCTTTACATTAGACTTACCAGAGATTATTTCAGTAACCTTAACATTATCATAAACTCCTGGTTTTTGATATGCAACATTGTTTGACATTTCATTACTACTATCATCTACATTTAAACTAAAATTCATATTGTTTGTTTTTATTTGTTATTAATTATTAATTATTTATATATTTTATCCCAATAAGTTGTATAAACACCATCAACCTCTTCAGCTAACAGTATCTCCTTATTTTTGAGATGTTCTGGTCTTGCACCACAAGTTACATCATCCATAGCTTTAAAGCTAAGATATGTTTCATTTCCTCGTCTAAACATATACCCAATAGCATCTGCTTGACTACAAATTAATGATTTAATCTTGCCAGTTAAATCAATGTTTGCAGCCTGAACTAATTCACCTTTATCATCTACCTGTTTGTCTTTTATATGACCTGATAGTATGATATGTGGAGCTAATGTATCAATATAATCTAGAACTTGAAAAAATGCTTCACGAAGATACATGTAACCTGCACCATTTGCAAGTTTTATTACATCATCACCATCAAAATTTTTGCCCATAGAAGTGGCTTTGTAAATTTTAACAGCTAATGGTTTTACTAAATCTTCTAATACAGTTACAGTATCAACTGTAATGTATGTGTAAGGGTAATTAGCATCCTTAATTTGTTTGCCAATGTCTCTTAGTTCATTAAGGCTAGTTACCTTAATTTTAAGAGCACTGACATAGTCAGAACCATCCTCAAGATCTAGTATTAAATTATTCTCTAGCCCTGCATAAGACGTTGTTTTACCTGTCTTAGGCTTAGAATAAATAACTAATCTCTTTGGATTAACTCTGTCTATTTTTACCTTACTTGTAGGTAACTTCATCGTTTCTGTCATTTTAAATTATTTTCTAACCATTCTTTATTTATTTTATCTGGTTCTGGTAACTCTTTAAAAGTTCCTGTTTTAGGCATAAACAATAACCCTATTGCAATGTTATCTCTGCTGAGTCTGTTTTTGATTATTTTTAACATCCTAAAAGAATCTTTTAAATTGTAACTTGTCCCAAGCTTATTGATGTTATAACCTATACATGCATCCATGTCCATTTTATAAGCATTCATTAAACCTAAAACAACATCTGCATCTGTGTAGGGATTTGTTGTGTCTTTAAAGTCTGATTGCTGTGGAGATATATCAGCGCCTTTAAATTTCATTCTATCTATACTACTCAACCCTTGATTAAATTGTTGTAGCCATATAAACGTCATTTTAAACAAATTCCTAGCAATTACAGAGAATTCTGAAAGCTTGTCAATGTTTTGTTTTAAAGTGAATCCTCGTTCAATTTTAGCCAAAGCTAAGTGGTCACCTGCCACAATGTTGTACTCTTTAGGATCATTTAATTCAAAACTAACAATTCTTTCTTGTTTTTTATCATGTTCATCAGTATAAGGTTCTTTAATATATTTACCTTTTTTGCCCATAAAATCCCACCAGTATTTGTACATACCTGTTGGATTTTGTGATTCCCAAATCCAGTTTATTTTCTTAAAGATCCTTTCTAATTCATCTAATTCACTAAAAATTAATTTCTTCTCATCTTCATTTAACCTAAATTCACCGTAGCCCTTTATTTTTTCTGGTGCTATAACAATGTTGTATTTTTTGTAAATAAGAATTGAAAGCCAATTAGCTTTTTTAGTTGTTTCATCAATTTCCCAGGAATAATAAATAACATTTATACTTACACCTTTAGCTTCAGCATCTTGTATTGCATTAAGTATTACAAAGTCAAGGAATGTTGTTTTAGCACTACCTGACAATCCACCTAATAAATAATAACAAGCTTTTTGAGTCTTGAAGATATACTTATTTATTCTTTCTAGTCCATTATCTAAGCCTTCATAATCTCCTGATAATCCAGCTTCTATTCTTTCTTTCATCATATTGCATCTAAATTTGTAATTTGAGAATTACTTTCATCTATGTTTAGATTTTCACATTCATCAGCATAGATCATATAATTACGTTGATGCAACCACGTTGGTAAATTCTGCATGTATTCTTCTGAATTAGATCTGATGGCTTCATTATGACATAATTTAGCACACTTACATAATATACTATGAGTTGTTTCCATTAGTAACTTATCATATAAACTTTTACAACGTTTTAAGTCAGTGTGTAAAGGACGTGTCCCTGCACCTTTCTTAACCCTGTTGGGATAACATTGTCTAAATTCATCAAAATTACTTTCTGATTTTGGGGATAATGACTTGAGGGCATATAGCGCTACTTGATTTCCCCTATCAGTAAGAGATAATAATTCATAATATATATTGTCAGATTTTCTATCTTTAATCAAGATGTAACCATCAGACTCTAATTGTAAGAAGACATTAGTATTTATTTTTTTGCATTTATTGACATAATCAAAAAGCAAATCCTTGTCATTAGTGTAAATACAATGTATTATAAAATAAGCCTCTAATCCAATACCCTCTTCAATTATTTTATCTACGTTTATAAGTAAACTATTCATTATTTTTTGCTGTTTTTAATTAAATTGTAACTTGAGAACTTTCTTATCCTCAAGGTATTCTTTGTACATAGTTAATGCTTCTAAAGAAAACTTAGTTTCTGCTTTAGAGAAATAAATATCTTCAAGATTAAGTTCAGCAGGGTCAAGTGTTTTTCTACTTGATTGTGAAATTATTTTTTGAAGAGTCTTTATAGCACTCTTACTATAATCAGGGTAATTCTTTATTAAATACAAATAATCACTATATGTTTTAAGATATTTGTCATTTTTTGGTATATAATAATAATTTTTTTCAATAGAATCAAATGCTACTGCTCTACCAATAATATTACCCTTTATATTATAAAGAACTTGTAAGTAGCTTAAATTATCATAACTACGCATTTCAAATGTAAATAGTGGTTCTGAAGCTTTATTAAAACTCCAGGTTTCATAATCCTCTTTTTTACAGAAAAAGAAATGAGTGCAATTATAACTATTTATTTTAACATTGCTACTATCTAATTTTTTAACTGTGCACTTATTTTCTGTTTTATGCGCTGGTAAAAGTCTTTTTTTACTTTTTTTAACTTTCCCAGCGTCCATAAAATTTCCACCGCCATATGCAAACATAAAATTTCCACCGCCATATGCAAACCCTCCTCGATCATAATGATTAACTTTATAACCAGAATTTGAATGTAAGTATCCATTATCAGTTAAGTACTTACCAACTGTAGTTAAATCTCTATCTGGATGCAATAAACATAGTTTATCACTACCTAAGAAAGAATCTGTTAGTAGTTCAAATGTTGAAAATGAATTGTTGTACATTTCCATTACACCATCAGCAGCCATAATGTATTTAACAAAAGCAAATGTATCTGAAAACTGAGAGTTTAAAAACATTTGATTTGTAATACCATATATCATTCCATTATGAACAATACATGGATTATCTGTTTCAATACATGTGTTAGTAATAATGTTGTTATCTTTAGAAATTACAAAAGGATGACAATTTTCAGCAGAAACTAACCCAGAAGTTCCATTACGGTGATGAATAACTAATTCATCATTTACTTCTAAGTCAAGCTTTGATATGTAATCTATCATTTCTTGTGAGTTAAAAAACCCTTTAACAACATTAATTTTATTTGTACCATCTTTCTTGTACATAAATCCACTTCCATCAGTATTTGAAATGAATCCATTACCAATAAAATCATGTACTTCTTTAGTATTTTTTTCTGTGCCCTTTGGGCATATGCTAATTAAACACATCTTTATATTTTTTTAAATTTATAATTTTTTTAAATCAAACACTTCATCTAATTCATTTGTTTCATAATCTGTAATCTCATTTGCTAAATCATTATTAGTAGGAATCAAATTAAATAATTGTTTTCTTTCATCAACCCATTTACAAAGAATGCCTGCCTTTTGACCATATACTTCTGTTAGTACAGATAATAAGTCTACAGTTTCTCTGTTTTTATGTAAAAATTGCTTATGATTTTCAACAACATCTACTAGAGCCATACAAATCAATAGCCAATTCTTAATCTTAAGATAAGAAGTTGAGCCAGGAGCAGGTCTAAATTCTATTGTATACACTTTATTACCTCTAGTATCAAATACAGAAGGAACAAAATTAACCCAAGAATATCTAGATGAAGAATGATCATAACCACACTTAAAACCTGCTGGATGATCTCTCTTTTTGTTTACTTCCCTACCAGGAAAATTGTTTTTTGATACAAAAAGTATAATCTCATTGTAATACTTTTCAATATAAAAATTACGATTAACAGAATTTAAGTTATCAATATTGATAGGAATTGGTTTTAGTTTTCTACAATATTCATTGTTTCTTCTAGATTTAGGTAACATTTTGTAAACCTCATCTTGAAGCCTTTGATAAAGCCAATACATCATTACTATGTTTTCCTTGTTAAAGTTTACACCAGACAAATGAACGTGAACACCACATTGCTTATTAACCATACATCTCTTAGAAAGCTCATAACATATCATCTTGAGATTTTTAAGGCCTAAATCACCTTGTAATACACTTGTAACATATTCTTTACCCCAAGCAGTATTATCATCTTCTTGTCTCAAAGAACCATCATGAACTGAAGAATAATGCAAGTCTTTTTGAAGATAAGCAGGCATTAAACCAGATATTGTTTCTATCTCAACACCAAATTGATATTTCTTACCAAAAGTATTAAAGAATGTTGTTGGTATATTGTTTTCACGAATATAATCTAAAAATGACATTGCAGATTTATCTGATTTAATACCATTAATCTTTAAATGCTTTTTAAAAACATATCTTTCATTTTCAGCTCTATTAAAGAATAAACCTTTAGTTAAATCTTCATTGTAATATAGTGAAAAGTTTTTGTTTTTTAACACATTAGAATCAACAAAATAATTTTTTTCAGACTCATAATCAACAACTATTATTGTATTTCTTCTAAATTCAAAATTACTTGAAGGAAACAAAGAGTATTGTTTATTTGAGAGCTGACCAAAATCATTAATGCCTGAGTATACTAAAGTGTAAAATTTATTATACTTTTTATCATCTATTATTTTACAATGTTCATAATGTGGTACAAAAGACATAAAATCATTTTTAATTCTAGAGTCATCTGATTCAAACCAACCAATGTTAGCAACATATATTGGATTTTTAAGTATTTCACCAGTTTCATGATGTAAACAGTTCTCAGGAATAATGTTTGATGTTTCAGGATTTAAACCTTCTGCTTCAACATCATCAAAATTATCATACTCATCATCATATGGACCTTCATCATCTTCATCATCGTGTTCATAAGGAAAATTAGGAATATTATCAATATTAGCAAGAGTAATTGTATTTAAAATTTCGTCTAAATTTGTTATATCAGTTGGCATAAGCACCTCCAAACATTTCCATGTATTCATAACTTATATTAAAGTTATTTGCCATTAATTCATTCATAATTAAGTTTATTTTTGGATTATCTATTTGTTCTTTAAATATTAATTCTTTTAAATTTTCAAGAAGGTCATCAGTCTTTGTAAAATGAAGCTCAAAATTATCTGGCAACAAATCTTCATCAGAATCATCTTCTATCAATTTTAATTGATTTGGATTCTCATTTTTTGGTGGTTTAAAAGAATCATTAAAATCATTTGTTTCATAAGAATCATAAGTATCATAAGTATCATATGCTAAAGAATAATCTCCAGAACCATACAATAATCTATTATAATCATCTTCTTGTTGATCTGTCAATTTAATAAAATAAGATAAATTAGCCCAACATAAAACCTTATAAGTTTTAGGGTCTTGTAGTTGAATTAACTTTTCTTTTTCATTTACTTGAACTACATTAAGAATATCACCTGCAGTTATAAGAATAGTTTTATCCTTATTTTCATTATCTGTTATTGTGTATATAGATTTACAAAGTGAGTTTTTAATAATAGCATCTTCTTTTCTAAAGTTACCACTCCAATGTTTATCTGTTTTACCACTAGCTCTATCATAAACATCAAAGAAATTGTTTTTACAATCTTTTACTAAATAATACTTATTATTAGTTAGTTCAAATGGTGCATTATAAGCATGTATAGTTACATTAGCTCTTAACCAACAATCAACAAATCCTATTAATGGATCATTATTGTTTAAACAATTACCATATTTAACAAATTCAGGTTGTGGTTTACTATAAGGCTCAGCTTTAACTTTCTGACTTTTAGTAATTGAACCATTAATAATAGTATAAATTGTATCAATCTTAAACTCTTTAACATTAGTACAATTAATTAGTTGTAATGATTCTTTTATTGAAGAGATGTACATGCTTTTGCCAATCATTCCCCTAAATAAAGGTCTTTCATTATTTCTAAAGACAGTCAATTCATTTGGGTTATTTTTGTTTTGTATAATCAAAGCAGCAGGACCATCTATATATTTTAATACAGACAAATCCCCTGCTTTTTCTATTGCACCACAAATAACATCACTATCAACATTAAAATTAGAAATATCTAAATTATATTTTTCAATTAAATCTTTATAATTCTTTAAAGTTCCATTATGTTGAAGATACCACTCACCCCTATTAAAGGGATGAGCATTATCAACAATATTAGCACCTACCGTTTTAGCTCTAACATGAGCCATAAAGATAGTATCTGGGTCTAAGGTGTAGTTTTTATTAACCACAAAATCAGAACCCTTTAGTAAACACTTTTTGAGTCCATTAATGGGACTATATAATCCTGTGGCATCTTCACCTCTTTCAAGGGAATTCCACAATATAAGTGTTTTTATTTTATCAATATCAAATGGCTCTTCACCACTAAATCCTAGTTGTCCACACATCTTTTTTTAAATTAAATTTGTTCATAATTAAATGTTTTAATATTATAATCTTCAAGTATTTCTTGAGCTAATTCTTTATCACAATTATTAATTGCTTTAATAATATCATCAGGGTTTGTTATAATACCACCAGAATTGACAAAATCAATTGCTTTTTGAGTAGCATCCCATAACCAAGATAATAATTCATTTGAACCTAAGAAATAACCTGACAATACTCTGTATTCTACACCATAGCTTTTTAATCTATAGTCACCAGCCTTACCATACATTTTACGTCTTTCAGTATCTGGGTCCATAAATACGCTAGGTACACCTAAGAACAAATCCATTGCCCTAATTAAGTCTATAGAAACATCTACATCTGGATCTTCATAACCAATGTGAATATGCATTCCAGTTGTTCTTAATGTATAGTCATCTCTATCAACATGATGTTGTTCAAATGTCCATGCATCATAAGATGAACTACAGCCCATATGTTGAGCAGCAGGGTTGTCTAAATCACTTGGCTCAAATCTTGCTGAACCAACATACCTAGGAACTAATCCTTTTGGAGTTAAAACAGTTTCTGTAATATAATTCTTAACAAAATTAATACTATCAATCCATTCATTCTTAGTACTTGCAGGTGGAATAGTAAACTCTAAAGCCACATTATCTTCTTGCAATGTAAAACCATCATTTTCTAAATTAATTGGTATTGGTTCATCTTTTGTACCACCAACTAGTCCACAAACTGGAACAAATTTAAAATAGTCTTCTGAATATAAGAATAATTCAGGATCTGTGCCTAATACAGCATTTTTAATCACTTTTTTCATATTTTAGTTAAATTAATTTTTTTTGTATGAATTTCAATATTACCACCTCTTATGTTTTTAAATGAATCTATTACATTCCATTTATTTTCATTAAAATAAACTTTAAGTTTTCCATTTTCATAATTAGTACTACTTGTTGTGTAAATTAAATTAGAGTATCCCATTAGTTCAGAAAGATGTTCAGCAATAGTCATAATTGGGTAACAATCACTAACATTATTAAAATTATCAGAATGTATTTTGCTAATACAAACAGTAGAGCAATTTCCAAATAATTCATTAATACTAACTGATGCTACTGCTGAATGAGAATTTTTGTTTTTAGAATATTTACTTTTATATCCTCTAATTCTTAACAATACATCTAAATAATGATTGCCAGCAATTTTTGCTGTTGGAATAACTTCAACATTTGTAAAAGCAAACCTAAGTCTACTACTATCAGTAATATGCTTTTCTATTAATGGACCTACAAGTTCATTTAAATAGTTTGCAATAATATTTAGTGAGCTTTGGTTGTCTGATAAAGACATTCCTGAACCAGAAATAAGTAATTTTATATCACTTTCAGTTAATTTTTGTTTCATAAATAATTGTTTTTATAAATTTTTTTCTTTTAATAAAATTGGTATTTGTTCTATATACTTTTTAGCAGTAATATCACCAAAACTAGGTGCACTGCAAGATTCAATAACTATCCATTTAGGATCAGTTCTTAAATTACCATTAGGTTTACGTGCAGATTGTACTTTAACATCAAAAGCCATGATGTCACCACCAAGAGATGCTAATGCTTTAACACAATCATTTACTATTAAATCCCAATTAACAGGTTTATCAAAAGAATTATTATCTTCAACAATCCAAACACAATTATCATCATGTCTTTGAAATCTAAGGTGTTGAGGTGTTTCATTCTTTAACATCTTACGGCAAGTATAAAAACAACCATGTTTAGTTACATGTAATCTGTATTCTCTTGAGTAAGTATAATATTTCTCAAAGATGTACTTACTAATGTTTTTATTTTCTATAAATTGATATAATTCATCAACATTATAAACCATATAATTGCCAGTACCACGACTACCATTAACATGTTTAATAATTAAAGGGAATGGCATTTCATCTTTATCAACATTTGATGTATCTCTGCAATTAATAAATAAATCATTAATACCATCATAAACAAACCAATCTGGATTTTTGACTTCAAATGCATCAAAACAAATTTTCATAACTTCTTTGTTTGAAGAATACTTAACAGACTGTGCAGAATTAAGCTCTGTTCTCTTTAATTTAGGATTTGATGCTGTTGTACTACCAAGCCTAATAACGCTTCTAAATGGTAATAATGGTAACTCAGACCTTAATATGTTGTGACTAGGGTGTCTACTAAAGACTTGTGTTTTAAATTTTGTGTATTTCTTCATATTACCTTAAGTTTATTTGTTTTTATTATATACTTCTGTTTGTTATAAAGCACTGAAACATAATTTGGTCTTCCTGTGTTATTATCAAAGAATAAATCACTAACAGCTAATTGCTGATGTTTTGGTATATTAATTGACCTGTTATCTTTTAATCTAACTATTGATGTTGTTTTAAAAGTTCTATCTTTAGGAAAGATGTGATTTTTAATAATACGTTCAAAGTCAGGAAAAACAAATTCAATATCACTTGACACAAATTTTAATTTCTTTTTAGTAATTGGGTCTATAACTTCAACAATATTTCTTAATGCAGTATCATATTTACACAAATAATTGTCATAACATTTTGAAATTGAAAATAGTTTATTAGAATTAAACATTTCTTTCTTTTTTGAAGTGTATTTAAATACATCTGAAGACAATTCATATCCTTTAATTCTAACAAAACAACAATCTTTTAGTTTACTGTAATCAACAACATTTTCATTTGTATAATAGCCTTTTTTATGATCATAAATGTCCATTAAATTAGCTAAATTTATTGAAAAATTACTAATAACTTTATTAGTCATTTTATCTTTAAATAATTTAAAACAATTACTATGATCATCTTTAATAAACACTAATTGTTTATTTTCTTTAGTTTTTATCAAAAAATAAATTAACACTTGATTTGATACTTCACCAGGTCCTGTATAAACTGCTACATTTTGTTTTTTAATAGTAACTGATGCACCACATTTATCCATTAATCTTTCAGTTAATCCCTTTAAGTTAATTTCATCTATAATTCTTTTGTTTAAATTTAACATATTTCTTCTTGTTTTAATAATTTATAAGAAACAATACCACTGTTATTGTGTACAGCAGATGATGATGTATAATCACTCCAATTTTGTTCAATTAAATTATTGTTAATAAATATTTCTTCTAATTTCTTTTTAGACTTAATATTAAGCATTTGAGAAGAATCATTACTAAATATTTTGTTTTTTAATTCTGCTGAATATAAAAAATCTATTACATTTTGTAAATCATCATCTTTGTCATAATAAATGCCTATTCTCATTAGTAAGAATAACAAACTTATCAAATAAGGTCTTTTTGACCATTCATTTGTGTAAGATATTATAATATCTTTATTATCATTACTACATTTTGTTACATAAGACCTTAATTCAAAGTTTAATGCTTTTTCTAATGTATTTAATAATAACTTTAAGTTATCTGTATATTCTTGTAATGAATCTGTTGATTCTGAGCAAGGTGTCATCAATATGTCTACAAAAGTTTGTTTTGAAACAGGATTAGTATTTTTACCATCCCATTGAAATCCATATTGCTCAACAATCCCCTTATCAAGTATTTCTGACCAATACACATCTTGCATATAGTCTTTGCATCTAAATAATTTGGTTCTAATGTTACCTCTAGAGTCAAGAATAGCATATCTAATGCCTGTTGAATTAGCTTCACACAATGAATAACCAAATTGTATATTTTTGTTTACATTCATAATTGTTAGTTTTTATAATATTTTAAAATAGGGTCGCTTTCTTTATAATACAATGACTTTTCAGCTAAATAACTGTTTATCAATGCTTTATTAGTTTCAGCCCATTCATTTTCATCTGTTTGTTTCAACAATGCTTTAAAATGGGTTTTATTTTGATTCTGCCAAGGTTTAAATGGATACTGATACATTCCATCAGAAAAACAAGGATCTATTGTCATTGTGCCTCTAAATGTGTAATTTGAACCCATTCTACTTATAACATAAAGAATCCTACCAATTGTTATGATTTCTTTTCTATTTTCATCATTAACAGGTTGATAGGATTCAATGTCATCTTTCTTTAATACCCAAGGTGCAAAATTATACGGACTTAGTTTTTCATTTTTTTTCATTTTTATT
>Ga0209358_10001504_pt1 | contig 18430 bp, 16 predicted proteins | sample LauGreFa1BDMLBSN_2_FD_187574 | JGI IMG/M metagenome (GOLD analysis project Ga0209358, IMG submission 187574) | Freshwater lake microbial communities from Lake Michigan, USA - Fa13.BD.MLB.SN (SPAdes) (version 2) | ecosystem: Environmental > Aquatic > Freshwater > Lake | place: Lake Michigan, USA... | reverse complement strand
GCCTGATCAGGGGAGCCGTTGGACCATCGATCTGCGCTAACCACTCGTCCAGTTCATGCGCTGCGCCAGCCATAGCAAGGCTCAGACACAAGTGAAAGTCCGCGAAGCGAATGCCGGGTTTGGCAAAGTACCTGTGGGAATGGGTAGAAAGCGATGCCCACTGGGCGGGCGATACCATATGGGCCGTATTCGCGCTTCTACAACCTTTAAAGGTATAGAGATCTGATGTGCAGCGAGACTGATCTAAGCTCGACCAAGGCACATTTCAGTCCCACCGACTTATGTCAAGCAAGCAACTTTAATGAAGCAAAAACGGAACAGTAGCGGTTGGTTGGGCTCAAAATCTTGGACTTTGACCGGTGAAAAGGCTCTCGTGCTTGTTGCTTGACTAGCGTTCAACAAGCAGAATCCAAAGGTCGTTTGATGAAAAAAATTAAAGGGCAAAGAATAGCTTTTAGGTTAAAGCTAAATTAAGGCCTGCGCGATTTTGGGATCAATACAGGAGACGAATTTGAAAGCAGCGGGGTTCGACTATGCCCGCCCCTCTGACGTTGAAGCGGCGCTTCGACTTAAGGAGTCTTTGGGCGAACGCGCGACATTTCTAGCTGGGGGCCAATCATTGATTCCCGCCTTAAACATGCGTTTGAATCAGCCCGGGCTTGTGATCGATATCAGCAGGATTAGCTCTTTACGCAACGTACAGACGGAGGAAGGTGGACTTAGGGTAGGTTCCATGGTCACGCATCGTGAACTTGGTCAATCCGACATTGCTAACAAATTTTCACCGATATTCAGGCAAACCTCAAGACTTATCGCCCATGAAGCTATCAGGAACAAAGGAACGATAGGTGGAAGCGTTGCACTTGCCGATCCTGCCGCCGAATGGCCGGCGGTCTGCGTTGCTCTCGATGCACGTGTTCGGTTAGTCAGCAGGCATACTGTTAGAGAAGTTAGTGCAGACTCCTTCTTCAAAGGCACCTACATGACTGACCGTCAGGAAGATGAGTTACTCGATTCGATCTATTTTCCGCCGGGTGCTTCCAGAATTCGACCCCTGATTGCCGAATTTTCCCGGCAGCACGGGGGCTTTGCCACGGCAGGCGTCGTGTTAACTATCGATTTATTCGAGGGCGTCGGGCGATCGATATTTTTTGCAATTTCCCAGGCCCCGATCGTTATAGAAAGCGAGTTTTTATCAGACTTTGTAAAGTCAGGGACTGGAGGTACTGCATCAATTTGTGAACGTTGGATCAAGGAGAAACTTAGGAGCTTTGAGCTCACGACGGATCTTTATCATGATAGTAAAGCTAAGGGGCATATCGCCGCTGTAGTCGCCAGCCGAGCGCTAGTTGCCATGCGTTCGACATTGAATACAGGGAGCATTGATGAGTAAAACAATGGTGCAGTTCATCTTGAATGCAAAGCCGGTGCAGATCATGGTTGAGCCGCGTATACATTTGATCGACTGCTTGCGCGAGTGCTTTGACATTTCGAGTGCGAGGGTTGGATGCGAGCATGGTATTTGCGGTGCATGCACTTTGCGAATCAACGGACAGATTGTTAGAGGTTGCTTGACGCTCGCTATCCAGGCCGATGGACAATACGTCGAGACGCTTGAGCATCTTAATGAGACCGGCGAAATCAGCGATCTCAAACAGGCGTTTCATGAACGCAATGCAGTCCAGTGCGGCTACTGCACTTCTGGCATGTTGATAACAAGCCAAAGTTATTTAAGCCAAACGAAAGGCTATGACCGTCAAGAGATAAGAGAACATATCGCTGGCAACTATTGCAGGTGCACAGGCTACGAGGCGATCGTAGATGCGATTGAGGTCGTGGCCAAACAGCGTGGACTCCATCCCAATGAGAAATCGCTATGAACGCACCTCAAGAGCTATTTGAGCGATCGGCCACGCAAACAACAAACTACATTGGCAAGAGCGTTACGCGACCTAATGCAAGGCGTCTGCTCGATGGCCAGGCGGTTTACGTCGATGACATCCATCTCCCCAAACTTGCTCATGTCGCCTTCGTTCGCTCTCCCTACGCCTCGGCGCTAATCCGTTCGATTCATACCGAGGAAGCACGGAAAGCTGCCGGCGTTTTGGCAGTCTATACCGGCGAACAGTTGATGAGAACGGTGAAGCCAATGCATGCAACGCTCGTGCACTTTAAAGGCATGAAGGCTGCCATGCAACCTTGTATGGCGGTGGATCGCGCCCTTTGGCAAGGTGAGCCTGTGGTGGCCGTGGTGGCAGAGTCGATTCATCAGGCTATCGATGCTGCGCAACTTGTCGAGGTGAGTTATGAACCTCAAACAGCAGTCACAGACATGGAAACTGCACTCGATCCCGCTACCCCGGTGATTCATCCCGAACTTGGTGATAACCTGTGTTTCTCTCGCGAAATTGACGAAGGTGAATTCGAAGAATCCGTCAAGAGCTCAGCAGTACTCGTCGAACGAGTCTTCAGATTCCCGAGACATACGGGCGTTTGTCTTGAGGGACGATCGGTCATCGGCGATTACTCCCGTGCCGACAATAAGTTGACGGTTTATATCTCGCATCAAGCACCAAATATGGTCCAGGACTGTTATGCCAGACTGCTTGGGTTGAAAGAATCACAGGTGCGAGTCGTCTGTAAAGACATCGGAGGCTCCTACGGCATCAAGACCCATGTCTACGGTGACGAGTTAGCAACTTGCGCGATTGCTATAGATCTTTGCCGACCCGTGAAATTCGTGGCCGATCGTACAGAGTCATTTCTTTCGGACATACACTCTCGAGATCACCGCGTGCATATGAAGATGACCGTGAGTCAGGAGGGAGAGATCAAGGGTATCTGGATTGACGACTTGCTTGCCATCGGACCATACTCGGTTTATCCAAGAACAAGCGTTGTCGAAGGCAACCAAATCGTCAATATTGCAGGTCAGTGGTATCGACACAGGGCCTACAAGGCCAAGATGAGTAATGTGTTTACCAACATGGCGATTTATTCAAACTATAGGGCAGTCGGACATCCCGTTGCTGTTGGTGCAACTGAGGGCTTAATTGATGCCGTTGCCAGGCAATTAAAAATTGACCCTGTTGTTATTCGGCGCAAGAACCTTTTGCCCGATGATGCATTTCCATGCCAGACGCCATCTGGTATGAAATTCGAAGCAATGTCGCATCATCAGTGCCTTGATCGATTAGTCGAGATGATGGATCTAACCCAACTTCGATTAGACCAGAGCGAACTTAGAGGCAAAGGTATTTTCAGAGGCATTGGCATCGCTAGCATGATCGAAATCACCAATCCCTCTGCGCAGTTTTACGGCGTTGGTGGCGCCAGGATTTCGGCACAGGACGGCTGTACGGCTAGGATGGACCCCGCTGGCGGCATAACCTTATTGCATGGCTGTGGCGAGCAAGGTCAAGGCACTGAAACAATCTTTGCTCAGATAGCGGCCCAAGTCATTGGGGTGAGCATTGATAACGTCAAAGTGATCACGGGCGACACAGATGTAACTCCCTATGGCGGCGGAACCTGGGCATCTAGAGGGGCCGGGGTCGGTGGAGAAGCTGCATGGCAGGCATGCAAAGCATTGCGTAACAACATTTTAGAACTTGGATCAATTGTTCATAAATTAGAAAAAGACCGTTTGGATATCCGTGATGGCAAGCTCGTCGATGTGCTCATCGGAGAATCACTATCTGATCTATCAGAACTTGGGCGTGTGGCTTACTTCCGTCCAGATTTGCTTGGAACATACCAAGCCGAACTGAGTGTGACTAAGCACTTTGTCCCAAAGGCTTACCCGTTCACGTTTACAAATGGTGCGATTGCCTGTCATCTTGAAGTTGATACAGATCTCGGTTCGATAAGATTACTGAAATTTTGGGTTGTGGAAGATTGTGGAACGGTAATCAATCCACAACTCGTTGACGAGCAGATTCGTGGGGCCATCGTTCAGGGCATAGGACCAACGCTTCTCGAACAATGCATTTACGGCAACGATGGGCAAATGCTTAACCCCAATCTCGTCGACTACCTCGTACCTATGGCGGCCGAAATGCCTGACATGGTCATTGATCATGTTCAAACACCGACTCGAACAACAGAGCTCGGTGCTAAAGGTGCCGGAGAAGCAGGTACCGCGGGCGCTCCCGCGGCCATCATGAACGCACTTAACGATGCGCTATCGCCATTTGCTGTTGAATTATTCGATATGCCCTTTACGCCGCAAAAGATTTTGAGGGCACTTGGCAAGTGTTAGTTTTTAATGTTTCTCAGATCACTCTATTAATTATATCAGGAGGAGCTTCATGAGTCATTTCATACTTAGCACCAAGAGGAGACTTGGCCTTTTAAGCTTGGGCGTTGCGCTCAGCCTTGGAAGTTCGTTGATAACCGATCAGTCATTGGCACAAACGAAGGGGCCTATCCGAATTGGCGTCTTGGCCCCAATCACAGGACCCTTAGCAACGCCTGGTGCAGAAATGCTCAACGGCTTGAAAATGTATTGGGAGCAAAACAACTATACCGCTGGTGGACGAAAAATCGAGTTGGTTGTCGCAGATACAACCTGTAATCCTGATCAGGCGCTGACACAGGCAAGGAGGCTCGCGCAACAAGAGAAGGTACATTTTTTGTTAGGCCCCTTATGTGGTCATGAGGGACCAGCTGTGGCCCAGGTCAGCAAGGAAACCGGAATTCCGTTAGTGATGGATCCAGCTGGCGCGGACACCTCAACAAAATGGGATCGCGTTCCCAGCGTTATCAGAACAGCCGTTTCAGCAAGTCAAATCGGTCATCCCTTTGGCGAGTACCTCTATAAGGATTTGGGCGCAAGAAAAGTTACTTTCATTGCGTCCGATTACACCTGGGGCCACGAAGTCGCAGGCGGTATGGTTAAAACCTTCACCGATTTGGGTGGCAAGATCGACAAAATGATCTGGGCACCGCTTGCGACAACGGACTACGGTGCGTCACTTGCGGCGGTGCCAGCAGGTACAGACGCCGTGGTCGCCGTCGTCGCAGGCGTCGCGAGAATACGACTATTTGAAGCTTGGTTTAATTTCGGCTACGACAAGAAGTTCAAGCTGCATGGCGGCTACTGGCTGCATGAGGATGCGATTCCGCAGGTCGATGCCCGCGCAGTTGGACTGATTTCCAATACTGTCCACTACGTCGCTGGCATCGACACACCAGAGAACAAAGCTTTTGTTGACGGCTATGCAAAACGCTACAAATTGTTGCCATCCTGGTTTGCAGAATCTTCGTACACGGCATCGTTATGGATTCGTACTGCGATCGACTCAATTCAAGGAAACGTTGAGGATCGCGCAGCATTCCTTAAGGCCATGCGCGCTGCAAAGGTGACCGCTCCGAGAGGTCCAGTAACGCTTGATGCATACGACAACCCGATTCAGAATGTTTATATTACAAGGCTACAAAAAGTAAAGCATCCCATTCTTGGGGATCAGCTTATGAATATTCCTGTCAAAACTTATACGAACGTTTCTCAATTTTGGACCTATAACCCCGAGGAATTTCTGAAACGTGGCCCCTACAAGCGTTAATTCGTCAGCATTGACCCGCGCGGATTGGTTCCTCGGCCGATCCGTCGCATCAAAACACTATGGACAGTTTCATACTTCAAACGCTTAACGGCATCTCGTACTCGGCTTTGCTCTTCTTATTAGCCAGCGGTTTTACGCTGACCTTTGGACTAATGCGGATTGTTAACATGGCCCACGGCGCGTACTATTTGGTCGGTGGCTATATTGGCTTAATGGTTGCTAAATCAACCGGCAGTCTAGCGCTTGCAATGATCGCTGGCGGCCTTGCTTCTGCGGTGATTGGTCAAATTGTTGATCGATTATTTATTCGTAGAACGGGTGAAGATCATCTCGCACAAGTACTTGTAACCGTCGGGGTTGCCTATATTATTGGTGATGTGTCGCTTAAAATCTGGGGCGGCGATGCCCAGAAATTGCCTTTGCCCATGGATCTGAGAGGTATTTGGGAGTTGCCGGGTGGGATCATTTACCCCAAATTCAGAATACTTTTAACTGTTATTGGTCTTATTACAGGGATTGGACTTTGGCTTATTTATAAGCGTACGCAGATTGGTGCCGCGATTCGAGCAGGGGTGGATGATCGGGAGATGGTCAGTGCCACCGGAATTCATGTTGATCGACTATTCATACTGATCTCGGCTTTAGCATCATTCCTCGCGGGCGTCTCAGGTGTTCTTGGTGGTGCTTTTCTCACCGTCTACCCCGGGGCAGAATGGGAGATACTTGTATTCGCATTGGTTGTCGTTATCGTTGGAGGCCTTGGTAGCCTTGAGGGCGCAATGATTGGCGCTGTCATTGTCGGTTTGCTAGATGCCTATGGCCGCTGGTTAGCCCCAGAGCTTTCATACTTTGTATTATTTGGACCGATGGCGGTCTTGCTTCTTTACAGACCAAGAGGTTTGTTTGGTTCGGTACACATTACATGACGACTTCTAGAAGAGCGCTCGCCTTCGGGATGATGGTCTTAATGGTTTGCTGGCCTTTTGTTACCGGCGATTATTTGACTGGGCTAATGACCCAAATCCTAATATTTGGTCTGCTGGCGCTTTCTGCGGATCTGTTACTCGGCCACGCAGGACTGTTCTCGCTTTGTCATGCCTCTTTTTTTTCTGTCGCTGCATATACGGCTGCAATCTTGCAGGTTCGTTATCAAATGCCGACTGAATTAGCAGCGCTATCAGGTATCTTCAGTGGCACGCTACTTGGCTTAATTTTTGGATTAGCAGTTCGCACTCGTGGGGTCTACTTTATTCTTGTAACGCTCGCAATGGGCTACGTGGTTTGGGGCGTAGGCTATCGCTGGGCATCTTTCACGGGTGGTGACAGCGGGGTTACAGGCGTTGCAGCCTTAAATCTATTCGGATTCTCATTTGTATCACCAAAGAGTTATTACTTTGTTGTCCTTATCGTTGTTAGTCTTGTGATACTGGTTTATGCGCATCTGACGAAATCGCCGTTCGGTTTGGCTTTGCGTGGCATTAAGTCCTCGGAGCCGAGAATGCGTAGCATTGGATTCCATCCTGCATTTCACCTCTATATTGCTTTTGTTATTTCGTCGTTTATGGCGAGTATTGCGGGTGTGCTTTACGTTTTTTTCAATAAGTTCGTCAACCCGGTATCGGCGTCATTGCACGTTAGTGTCGACTCAGTGCTGATGGCTATTGTTGGCGGTTCTGCCAGCTTATTGGGTCCTTTCATCGGATCGGCAATTGTGCTTTGGCTCAGGAATTGGGTCAGCACCTACATAGAGTTGCATCTTGCTGTTATGGGTCTTGTTTTTATCGCAGTTGTTCTTTGGGCACCCGGCGGTGTTATGGGATGGGTTAAGAAGCTAACTTCGAAACCAAGCGGTGAGGCATCTTGATGCACGATGACTACGCCCTGGAAGTTCGTCGTGTCACCAAAGACTTTGGAGGGCTGCGAGCCGTCGATACAGTGACTTTAAGCGTTGCGGTCGGGGAGCGACGTGTACTGATTGGGCCCAATGGCGCCGGAAAAACATCCTTGTTTCACTGCATTAGCGGTGCACACACGGTGTCGGGTGGTGAGATTCTTTTTTTCGGCAGGGCAATAAGCCGCCTGCCAGAGTATGAGCGTGCCATGATTGGTATTGGCAGGACGTTTCAGATCTCCAGCGTTTTTCTTGATATTACAGTGCTCGAGAATATTCAGCTTGCTGCGCTAGGTACCCATCCAAGAAAATGGACATGGTGGAAAAGACCAGACGAAATAAGCGGACTAAATGACCTCTGCATGAAGGTACTCGATGAGGTCGCACTTCTCGACCGTATTGAGCGCAAGGTCTCTTTTCTATCCTACGGCGAAAGGAGACAACTCGAACTCGCGCTAGCCTTAGTCAGTCGTCCGAAGCTTTTGCTGCTTGATGAACCTTGTGCCGGACTTTCCCCTGCAGAGAGGCAACGGTTGTTTTCACTTATTAAGGCACTTCCTAGAACAATCACCATGGTCATGATCGAGCACGACATGGATGTCGCACTCGGACTTGCAGACCGCGTTACGGTCTTGCACCGAGGACGCACAATCGTTGAGGGAAGTGCAGATCAGATTAAGGAAGACCCCCAGGTCAGAGAGGTCTACTTTGGTGAAGTCTAGCGAATTACTCGAGGTTGATGAGATTCACACCTATTACGGCGACAGTTACGTTTTACAAGGACTGAGCTTGACTGCCTCCGAAGGCAAAATTGTGGCAATCTTAGGGCGTAACGGTATGGGAAAGACAACTCTCATACGTTCAATTTTCGGTTTGACGCCTCCCAGGATGGGTTCAATACGTTTTCGTGGGGGCTTGATTAGTGGGCTAGCGCCCTACCAAATTGCCAAACTGGGTATGGCTTTGGTACCACAGGGCCGCAGGATCTTTAAGAATTTGTCGGTTGCAGAAAACCTGTCACTACCCTCCAGTTTCTTGGCACTTGGTTCGCGCATAAAAGCGAGAGACTCGCTGTGGAACGACGCATCTGTATTGGCAGAATTTCCTCAATTAAAGGATCGCCTTAAGAACGGCGGCAGCGAGTTAAGTGGCGGCGAACAACAAATGCTTGCGATTGGTCGAGCATTGATCGCAAATCCACACCTGATTCTGATGGACGAACCAAGTGAGGGGCTGTCGCCTCTTTTTGTAAAGCATGTCGGGACGATCATGACGCGCCTAAAGCAACTCGGCCATGCGGTTGTCGTCGTCGAGCAAAACCTGTCACTAGCCCTTTCCGTTGCAGATTTTGTTTATATCATCGCTGCAGGTCGTTTCGTATTTCATGGGACACCAAGCGAACTAAGAACGAGACCAGATATTCTTAATGAACACCTTGGTGTTTCAGGATCTAAATCAATATAAATCATGAATTATCATTCGTTAGAAGCGTCGCCTGAGACAGTCCACTGGGGCTACTTTGACGCTTCGCTTAAGCCTGTCCTGTCAGTTGATTCTGGTGATTCAGTTGTTATTGATACTGTATCAGGTGGACTCAACGAGCTTGGATGCCTCGACCGGCTTAGGCCGGGACACCGCGAGATAGCGACGAGCGTTCCGCAGGGACCGGGGCCGCATATCCTGACTGGACCTATCGCAATAAGAGGTGCGGAGCCCGGTGATACCTTAGAGATTCAAATTCAGGAAATTACGCTAACCGAAGACTGGGGCTGGAATATTATCAGGCCGCACCGCGGTGCGCTGCCTGAAGACTTCCCCTACCTCAGCCGTCGAATTATTGACATCGACCGTGAGTTTTCAAGAACTCGATTACCCTGGGGCCCGGTGATTCCACTAGACCCATTTTTTGGCATTATCGCAGTCGCCCCTCCTGCGGCTTACGGTCGGGTGTCCTCGATCGAGCCAAGAGAATACGGCGGCAACATTGATCTTAAAGAGCTTAAAGTTGGGAGTTCACTTTTTCTTCCTGTCTTCGTTCAAGGCGGTCTTGTGTCGGTCGGTGATGGCCATGCCGTTCAAGGCGATGGTGAAGTTTGTTTGACAGCGCTAGAAACCTGCTTAAAGGGAAAGTTTCGCTTCTTATTACACAAGCATCCACTTTCATTTCCCAGAGTACTTACGCCAACACATTTGGTGACGCTTGGCTTTGATCAAGACCTTGACGACGCTGCTAAGCATGCGCTTCGTCAGATGATTCGCTGGCTCAGCGAATTGACCTCGTGGACCGATGAAGAATGCTATGTTTTTTGTAGCCTAGCATGCGATTTGAGGGTAACCCAGTTAGTGGACGGTAATAAAGGTATCCATGCAATGGTCGATCGGAAATATTTGGGTCCCGGCGCCTAAGTGGGAAGTTATCGATTATCGAGCCGCAAGCCGGCTCGGACTTAACGCCCGCCAGAGCTTTTCCGCCGTGAATGGTATGTCAACGTAGTCACCGACTCCTGCCGACCTTAGGGCATCCTGAACGGCGCTCGCTAATGCAGGAAGCGCTCCAGCAACGCCGGATTCACCTGCACCCTTAACACCGAGTGGATTCGTGGTGCACGGAACCTCAAGATGAACGAGGTCAACCTTTGGAAGATCGTCCGCTCTTGGGATACGGTAGTCCATAAACGACCCATTCAAAAGACTTCCATCTTTGTCGTAGATCAGTTTCTCCCCAATGACCTGCCCAATGCCCTGCGCAACCCCACCAAGAATCTGCCCTTCTACGATATCACTGCTGAGTATTCGACCAACATCGTCAACAGCTACATAAGTTAGGATAAAGAGCTCCCCAGTTTCAGGATCAATCTCGACCTCGCAAATATGGCATCCGTTTGGATAAGTCATGGCAGGTGACACGAATCGCGAAACATTATTAAGCGTGCTCGGTAATCCTTGAGGTATTGAAGAAGCCTGATTGATTCGCCAGGGCAGTTCAAGTAAGGCCATGGATCTATCAGTGCCGATAACCTTAAAGCTTCCATCGGAATAGTCAATATCTGCTACCGCAGCCTCGAGCAAATGACTAGCCCAAAGTTTTCCTCTTGCCAAAACTTCATCGCAGGCCAAACTTGCGGCACCGCCGGCCATCATCATAGACCGAGAGGCAACAGTGGGAACCAGACCAGGCACTTGCTCGCTGTCTCCCTGTATCAAACGAACCCGACAAGCGGGAATCTGTAACATCTTGGCGATAAGTCCTGGTATCACAGATCGATGGCCCTGTCCGATTGATTGAGCACCAGTTCTTAGCTCAACCTCACCCTTTGGACTAAGACGTATATCAATCGGCTCTTCGAGGATCCCTCCGGCAACCTCAAGGAAACAGCACAAGCCGATGCCTCGCAGGAGACCACGACGATTCGATTCAAGACGCCGCATCTCAAACTCATTCCACCGCGCACGCGCCATTGCTTGTCGAAGCAGCTCCGGAAAATTCCCGCTGTCGTAGCGCTGACTGTTAGGAGCCTGATAAGGCATCTCTGCGGGGCTAATCATGTTGATGCGCCTGATCTCCGCACGGTCAATACCCAAGCGACTTGCCGCCTGGTCCATCAAGGACTCGACCATGTAGATTGCCTCAGGCCTACCTGCGCCTCGATAGGGTCCCAAAGGAACGGCATTGGTGAGGACTAGCCGGGAACGCATGAGATAGCGGGGAATCCTATAAACGCTGGATAAGCAGTTCTTCGTGTTGTTAGTCGCCACAATCCCAACATAGGTTGAGGTGTAGGCCCCTATTCCAACGGTGCTGACTACCTCAATGCCAAGCGCCCTTCCATGTTCATCAAAGCCCATTCGCGCCTGCAAATGTGAATTTCTCCCATGCGTATCCGAAACGAAGGACTCCGAACGGCTAGAAACCCACTTGATAGCATGTCCGCATCGACGACTTGCAAACAATAGGGCTGCGTACTCGGCATAAGTTTGCACTTTTGCACCGAATCCACCACCGACTTGGGGCGTCACCACCCGAATAGCACTTGCATCTATCTTGAACACGGATTCGGCGAGCATTTTCCTCAAGACCATCACGCCCTGCGTAGGCGCGATCAACAGGTAACGGTTGTCTTTGCCATCCCACTGCGCGATGGCCGATCGAGGTTCCATCGGACAGGCGGCAATAGGAGGGTCATGCAGCGTAACCGTAGCTATCAATGGTGATCGATCGATCATATCGTTACATGATCTATCTCCATCTAACCAATCAAGGACAAAATTATTTGGGCATTCAGGATGGATTAAGGATGCATCAGAATGCAGTGCCGCGAGCGGGTCTGTATGTGCCTGCAACGGCTCAAATTCAGCGCGTATCGCAGAAGCGGCCTCTCGAGCAATCACCTCTGTCCTGGCAATGACCAAAGCAATTGGTTCACCTTGATACCTGACCTTGTCTGAGGCCAGAACCGGCATGCAGGCCTGAAACATGGCCCGACCATCTGAACCCTCAAACACTGCAAGTGGAGGAATCAGACCGAGTTCAGCTTCGATAACATCTTTACCCGATATAATATCAATAACGCCATCAATCTTGCTGGCAACACTCAGATCCAGGCGAAGAATATGGGCATGCGCATGAGGTGATCTGAAAAAACACGCGTATGCCTGCCCTTGCATGAAGAGATCAGCAGTAAAGTGTTCAGCGCCTCGGACTAGCGAATCAAGCTCGTCAAAATCACCACTTGTTCCAGCACCGAATTTCACTGCAAGCATGTCCACAAGGTTCTCCAAATCGACGTTTGACATCAAAGCCTTGCGATAGCCAGGCGCTGGGGTAGACGCTCACCGGTTAAAGCTTTGATACGCAGACGAATGAATCTCACGCCTATCATGCCAATGTGGTTGTCAGCCCACCATCGACGGTGATCACCTGACCGGTAAGGTAAGAGGCTTCCCGTGACGCTAGGAACACGACGGCTGGTCGGATATCTTCAGGTTGCGCCCAACGCCCCACGGGTGCACGAACGCTCAACCACTTGTTAAACGCCTCATTACGATGCAAGGCCGAGGTTAGTTCCGTTTGGACATACCCCGGTGCCACTGCATTAACCGTGACGCCGGACCCTGAAAGTTCGGCTGACATTTGCCGAACAATCCCATGTATTGCTGCCTTGGTCGCGGAATAACCCGAAACATTCTCTCGGCCCATCAAGCCAAGCACAGAACCAGTAAAAATTATCCGACCAAAACCTCGCTTAGCCATATGACGAGCAACATGCCTGGCCAGTATCCATTGCGCAGTCAGGTTGCCGTGGACAAGCCGAACGAAGTCCTCTTCTGGAAACTCAAGCAAGGGGAATCTTGCTTGAATTGCTGCGTTGAGAAAGACAATATCAAGCTGCCCCATCGTCGCTACGATTTGATCAACCCGTTCTACGGCCGCTTTGGCATCAAAGGCATCAAAGGCCGAGGACTGCACGTTTAAGCCATCAAGTGCAAGGCGTTCACGACATGCCGCTAAGGCTGCATCACTTCGACTGTTGATAACCACGCTGGCACCATGTGCTGCCATTGATGCAGCTGTTGCCAAACCAATGCCTCGCGAGGACCCGGTAATTAGGGCAACCATGCCGTCCAAATTAAACAACCGATGCATACTCATTTAACTATTCCTGTATCAAAATCAAGAAGACCGTTACCTTGGCAACAACAAAAATCAGCCAAAACCTAAAATCCAACCGAAAAAGCCCCTTTTAGCTTTAACATCGCTCGCGCATCGTTTGGAGTGGCAATCGACAAACCAATCGCTTCAATGATGCTTCGGATCTTTTGAACCTGCTGCGCGTTTGAATGGGCCAGCTCGTGACGACCGAGCCAAAGACTATCCTCTAAGCCGACGCGAACGTTACCTCCCATCACAGCCGACTGGGTTGCCACAAACAATTGATTTCGTCCGGCACCGAGAACAGACCAGTAATAAGCCTCGCCAAACAGTCGATCTGCCGTGCGTTTCATGTGCATCACATCTTCGGGGTGAGGCCCAATACCGCCTCGAATGCCAAACACGGACTGAATAAAAAGCGGGGGCTTAATAAGACCTCGATCGAGAAAATGAGCCGCTGTGTAAAGGTGTCCGATGTCATAGCATTCGATTTCAAACCTCGTGTTATTTTCGGAACATGATCGCAATATATGTTCTATATCTCGAAATGTGTTCTTGAAAATACGGTCGTCGCTTTCAGCTAAGTAAGGGCGCTCCCATTGAAATCTAAAGTCCTCGTAGCGCTTGAGCATTTCGTAAAGGCCAAAATTCATCGATCCCATATTGAGAGAGGCAACTTCAGGACTGAGCCGCAAGGCGGGCTGGAGCCTTTCCTCAACACCCATTGTCGGAGCACCGCCCGTAGTTATGTTAATGATAACGTCAGAGCGTCTCTTGATCTCAGGAAGAAATTCAAGGAAAAGGCCAGGGTCTTGTGACGGTCTACCATCGATTGGGTCTCTGGCATGTAAATGAACAATTGCAGCCCCTGCTTCAGCGGCACCTACAGCTGCGTCTGCTATCTGCGCCGATGTGATCGGCAGATACGGCGACATGCTAGGAGTGTGGATTGCACCCGTCACGGCACATGTGATGATCACTTTTCCTTGTGCAGCAGCCATATTGGTTCGCCTATCATCGAATTTCACGATCTTTACGTCGTGGTTGGATCGGGTAAGAGCTTAGTCAAGTTGATGAAAATTTCTTGCAGGCAACTACGTAAACGCCCCTCACATGCTAGTGTCGTCGATGTTGGTCACTTGAGCAGGCGAGGCTTAAGAAAAATGGAATGTTGACAGCCTTATTCCCGCATCGGCAACCTGTCGGAGGCCGCATTAACTTAAGCATGCTTTGGGGTTTCAACCATGTTCGACGCAAGTGCTTTTGCAGCTGTTTAGGGTAAGAAGAGCAGACAAAGTCCAAATCTGCGCGTCTGATGCGCGTGATGGATCAGATTAATCAGACCTGGGGACGAGGCAGCTTGCGATCAGGGGCAAGTGGCTTTGAGCAGCCTTGGGCGATGCGGGCAGAGCATCGATCGCCGCGCTACACCACACGCTGGGATGAGTTACCGGTGGTGAGATAGTCCTATTGTTTCTATCCATTGAAAAAGAAGAACGTCATATTTTTTGGTAAATCTTCGCCCTTTGCTCTTCCCAACACAAGGGTGTGCCCGAAGCTAAGTCAAATTGCGTGATGTGTTCGGGAAGCGATTCATCGAGGATCGCCTCCACGATATCGGGAGCAAGCGTTGTCAGGTTTATCATCCGGCTCACGTAACTGTTATCAATCCCCTCGTGCTCGGCAAGCGCTCGCATGGAGGGATACTTGCCCGATTCGAGCATCGCAAGCCAGCGGTGTCCGCGCACCAGGGCTGCCTGAAGTGGGGTTAGTGGCTTTGGTGGGTTTGCGCGATGATGGGCCACACTTGCAGGCACTTCGATGTGTGCTCTCCTTGCACGCCGTGTGATCTGAATCGGGATGGTCATGCTGATGCTTCCATCGCTTGCGTGGAGCACGTCCGGGGTCGCTGTCGAGGTAATCTCAATTTCTCTCACGCTGCCTCCTTAGCCGGCTTAGCCGGGGAACCCCGCATCTCAAGCGTAAGCTTTTGCAGGCCATGCGGCCAAAGCTGCAGGTAAAGCTGATGCGGTGTGAACACCACTTTTTTCACCAGTAATCGGACAATACGTTGCTGCTCGGCTGGAAAGAGTTGATCCCAGACTTGGTCAAGTTGCAATAAGGCCATGTGAACCGTTGACTCATCAATGGTTGGATCGATCTCAATCAACCGCTCAGAGACTTGGCCCATGATTTGAGGAGACCTAAAGAATGCCCGAAGCTGATCCAGAACGCGGGCTTCAATCTCAGGTGCAGGCAGCCTTGGCAGACCCGATGCACCGGCGTGCTCTTTGTTATCGCGCGTATGAAGGTAATAACGGTACAGTTTTCCCGATGGTTTGCGAGACCACGTAGCGGTCATTGCCCGACCATCTGCCGCTTCAATCAGGCCCTTGAGTAAAAAAGGAATCTCGCCGCGTGCGAGGTTGGCGCGCGTTCGTGGGCTAACGCTTAAGACCGACTGGACCGCATCCCAGATGTTGTGATCAATCAGGGGTTGATGAGAACCTTTGAGCCACTCGCCCCGGTGCTTGAGTTCGCCGAGATAGGTGCGGTTACTAATTAGTTTGTAGACCATACTTTTATCGATGGGCCTGCCTTTTCTTACCTGACCCGATTGCGTTGTCCAGGACTTTGTTGTCGCGCCGTCAAGCTTTAGCTCTTTGACCAGTTTGGTGCTTGAGCCAAGCTCAGCAAACCGCACAAAGATGTGCCTCACGAGCTTTGCCTCGGTGGGGTTTGGGATCAGTCGATGGTCCTTCACATCGTAGCCAAGGGGAGGCACACCACCCATCCACAGGCCGCGGCGCTTGGACGCTGAGATTTTGTCTCGTATGCGCTCGCCCGTGACCTCGCGCTCAAACTGCGCAAAGGATAAAAGTACATTCAGTGTGAGGCGCCCCATGGAACTTGTCGTATTGAACTGCTGTGTGACCGATACAAAGGAGATACCCACACGGTCAAAGACTTCAACCATTTTGGAAAAATCAGCAAGGCTTCGCGTTAAGCGATCAATCTTGTAGACAACAACGATGTCTATGCGGCCCGCCTCGATGTCAGCCATAAGGCGTTGCAGCGCAGGTCGCTCCATATGCCCGCCTGAAAAACCACCGTCATCGTAGTCATCTGCCACCGGTATCCAACCCTCGGCACGCTGGCTAGCCACATAGGCATGTCCTGCCTCCTTTTGGGCATCAATGGAGTTAAAGGATTGATCGAGGCGCTCATCGCTTGAGACTCGGCAGTAGACGGCGCAGCGCTTTCGCTGCTTGATGGCGCCACTCATCGCGTCGATCTCCGCTTGGGTTTTGGTTTGGCTTTGCCTGACTTGTTAGTTTTGCCTGACTTTTTAACGCCGAAAAAAACAGGCCCAGACCAGACCGCTCCGGTAATCACAAGCGCAATGCGTGAAAGGCTGCGATAGGTCTGGCGTTCATATTCAAATGCGCCATCCTCGAGGACCTGAACCACGTGAACCTTGCCTCGATAGGTTCGCGTGAGACTGGTCCCTGGAAGCAGCACCTGTTCGTCCGATGCGCGCTCGTATTTGCTTTGCTCAATCAGCGCCTGGATCCTTGCGTGGTTGCGATCAAGCAGATGACCTGCGACTTTTCGATAGGCGTCTTCTTGTATCTTTTGGGCAAGACGTCGCTCAATGAATTGCCGATTGTGGGTCGGTGGCGGCTGACCGAAATGCTCGACCCACAGGTCATTGATCTCAGGCATCGGCATTGTGCTCAGGCGAGCGATCTGGGTCAGCACACTTGGCGGCGGCTGGTAAGCCGCGCCTTGCGAGCTTTCTCGTACCGTTGACTGCATAGAAGGGCTCCTTGAATTCAATAATTGGGCGCCCCTATGAACGCTTCAACTTGCGCTTGCTGGCAAGTGATTGTTGCGATGTTTGAGACAGCTTTGGTCGGGCTGTGGCAGATACGCCCTTAAGGCGCTGTAGGCCCTGGGCCAGGAGCGCTGCGACTTCGGCGATCCGCGCCTGAGGGGTCATGGTTTCGGGTCGTTGGTGGTTAGAAGTTTCCATGGCATGGCGCTCAGCGTCGTTTTCAACACCGGTCATTGTCTTGGGATCACCTGCCGATTGCCAGCCAGAAGCTGAGTGTGAAAACGTGCAATTGCCTATAGCTAAGGTCCATCACAAATCGGAGGCAACACATCGGAGGTAACTGCGGGGGATTGCAAAGAGAACGAAAGTTCTCTAAACTAAATTCCATGAAACGACCCCTCAACGACCATCAGCATCTGGCATCACTACAACGCTACTACGCAGAAAACCGGGTGTTGCCCTCGTACGCTCACCTGATGGGATTGCTCGGGCTCGCCTCTAAATCAGCGGTGAAAAAGGTGCTCGAGCGCCTGGCCGGAGCAGGCATGATCGAGCGCACCGCACAGGGCGATTGGGCACCGAGTGAGCGCTTTTTTGAGCGCACCCTAGCGCATCAACCCATACCAGCAGGGATACCCGTGGGACTGGAGGGCGATGCGTATGAAAAGCTCACCCTTGATCGCTATCTGATACCCAAGCCTACCGAGACCGTTCTCATTCGGGTGAAGGGTGACAGCATGATTGAGGCAGGTATTCACGATGGCGATCTTGCAGTCGTCGAGCGTTGCCCCGAAGCGCACCAGGGCGACATTGTGGCCGCCGTTGTGGATGATCAGTTGACCTTAAAAACCCTTGCACGAGACAAAAACGGATATCACTTAGTGCCGGCAAATAGTAGCTACCCCGTGATTCGACCACAGGGAAAGCTTGAGATATTTGGCGTTCTGGTTGGCCTTGTGCGTCGCTACCCATGAGGAGAACCAACCTTGAAGATCTTTACGCTTGCGCATTTTTTGCGCCATGTTTCCGTACCCCGTCTGCATGCGTTCACCCAAGCCCATCCGATCGCTGAGCATCTTCGATTTGACTGGCAGCAGTCCCCAGAGGACATACCTGGGAGCCTGAATGCAGCCGTTGCTGAGTTGCTAGCAACGGCAAAGGATCAATCGCCTGAGGATGAAGTAGAGTCCGTGTGTCATGCCGTTTGCCTCTGGCAGGATGACTTGCGTCGTGTTCATTTATTAAGCAATGAAGCGGCAGGCTTTGAGTTTTGTGTCGGTTTAAGTGACGATCCTCAAGCGCTAGAAACAATCGGTGAGTGGGATGCTCGGGATCGGGCGCTTTGGGTTTTTCATGAACGTCCGCAGCTATTTCGCGATGTTGAGTTGCACCTGGCATTCCAGGCTAAAGCCAACGGTCGATCATGGAAGAAGCATCGGATTGAGCCAGGACTTTGCCTTACCGCCGATCGATCGCAATTAGAA
>Ga0209358_10001503_pt1 | contig 18444 bp, 21 predicted proteins | sample LauGreFa1BDMLBSN_2_FD_187574 | JGI IMG/M metagenome (GOLD analysis project Ga0209358, IMG submission 187574) | Freshwater lake microbial communities from Lake Michigan, USA - Fa13.BD.MLB.SN (SPAdes) (version 2) | ecosystem: Environmental > Aquatic > Freshwater > Lake | place: Lake Michigan, USA... | reverse complement strand
GGTGCGCTCTACCATGCGCCAGGAGCGATTGCCCGCCATGATGCAGTTGCATGGGGATATGGTCGCGGTGCGGATATGCGCGGGGTGGAGATACATCAGCAAACCCGCGTGCTGGACATCATGACGCGCGGTGGTCGGGTTACCGGGGTAAAAACCACGCGCGGCGACATTGCTTGCGGCAAGGTATTGTGCGCAGTGGCGGGCTCTACGCCGCGCATTCTCAAGATGCTGGATTTGCGCAGCCCGATCTACATCCACCCCTTGCAAGCCATGGTCAGTGAACCCATGAAGCAATGGCTAGATCCGATTATTGTGTCGGGTAGCTTGCATGTATATATCAGCCAGACGGCGCGCGGCGAATTGGTCATGGGTGCGTCGCTAGATCCTTACGAATTGCACTCCACTCGCTCGACCCTGGACTTTACCGAGAGCCTGAGCGCGCACATGGTGGAATTGCTGCCCCATTTGTCGCAGGCCAAAATCGTACGCCAATGGGCCGGCATGGCCGATATGACGCCCGACTTCGCACCGATTATGGGGAAGACACCGGTCGAAGGTTTTTACCTCGATGCCGGTTGGGGCACCTGGGGCTTTAAAGCCACGCCGGTAGCGGGCAAAACCATGTCCTACACCGTGGCCAATGACCGGGCCCACCCACTCATCGAAGGCTTTGGCTTTGACCGTTTTGAGCGCTATGCGCCCACCGGTGAAAAGGGTGCCGCTTCGGTCGGCCATTGAGGAGCGCACCATGAAAATCATGACTTGCCCCATCAACGGCCCGCGCCTGATTTCGGAGTTTGCGTATTGGGGTGAATGCAAAACCATGCCCGATCCTGCAAGTTGTACCGATGTGCAATGGGCGGACTATGTATTTAACAAAAGCGGCGCACCGGGTGTCAAGCACGAATGGTGGTGCCACACACCCAGCAATACCTGGTTTATTGCGGTGCGCGACACGGTATCTGATGTGATTGAAAAGACATTTCTCTATGGCCAGCAGTAACTCTATGCGCCTGCCGCCCCAACATGGCGAGTGGATCGACCGCGCAAGCGTATTGCCTTTCCGTTTTGAAGGCCAAAGCTTCAGCGGCTTTGCGGGTGACCGCATTAGTGCGGCTCTGTGGGCTGCCGATGAGCGCGTTTTGGGTCGCTCCTTCAAGTACCACAGAGCGCGTGGTGTATTGACGCTGGCCAACCATGACATCAATGTGATGCTGCAAACAAGCCAGGCCATGAATATCCGTGGCGATGTAGAGGCACTGGTGGCAGGCATGGATTTGCATGTGGTCAATACGGCAGGTGGTGTTCACAGCGACCGCAACCGATTCATGGGCCTGCTGGCGCGCTTTCTGCCCGTGGGTTTTTACTACAAAGCTTTCCACACCAAGCTTCTCTTTCCCTTGTGGGAACGCGTGATCCGCGATTTTTCCGGTTTGGGCAAGCTCGATGTGAACAAGCCTGCGCTGCATACGCCCAAGCGCTATGATTTTTGCGATGTGCTGGTGATCGGCGCAGGTGTTTCGGGCCTGCAAGCGGCCTTGCACGCGGCGCGCTTAGGGGCCCAGGTCGTGGTGGTCGATGAAAACGCGCGTAGCGGCGGTAGCGCCAGCTACCAACTCGGCGCGGATACTTCATCCTTAGAGGCCTTGCACCAACTGCAAGCTGCGGTGGCGGCGCAACCGCTCATCCGTTTGCTCACCGACACCGTTGCCGCAGGCTACTACGCCGACCATTGGGTGGCGCTGGTGGATACGCAGCGCATGACCAAGCTGCGTGCCAAAGCTGTGGTGGTAGCCAGCGGGGCTTTCGAGCTGCCTGCGGTATTTCGCCACAACGACATCCCCGGCATCATGACTGGCGGCGCAGCCCAACGGCTGATCAACCGCTACGCGGTGCGCCCCATGCACACTGCGGTGGCACTGGTGGCCAATAGCGAAGGATTTACTGCCGTGCTCGATGCCCTGCGCGCGGGCGTGAAAGTCGCCGCCGTGGCCGATATGCGCAGCCCCGTCCCAGCCTGTGTTGCGCGTGACGCGGTGTGCGCTGCCGGTGTACGCGTGCTAGACGGCTGGGTAATTTACGAAGCCCACGCAGGCGACAGTGGACGCAAACTCACCGGTGTGACCCTTGCACGCTTAATGGCCGATGGGCAGGCCGACACCAGCACCCAAGAACCTATTGCCTGCGACGGCGTGATCATGAGCGTGAGCTATGCGCCTGCTTCCAACCTCTTGTACCAAGCGGGTACGAGCATGGGCTGGTCCGATGCTGTGCAGCAGTTTGTACCGGCCAAGCTGCCTGCGGGCATATTCGCTTGCGGACGGGTCAACGGCGTTTACGACAACGCTGCCAAGGCGCTGGACGGACAGCGCGCCGGTATGCTGGCTGCCGCCCATTGCGGCTTCGCCAGCCTAGAGGAGGTGCCATCTGTGCCCGAGCCGCTGCATTGCCCGAGCCACCCCTGGCCCATCGTGGCCCATCCGCAGGGCAAGAACTTTGTCGACTTCGACGAAGACTTGCAGCTCAAAGATTTTTACAACGCGGCGCAAGAGGGCTACGACAACATCGAGCTCATGAAGCGCTATACCACCAACGGCATGGGCCCCAGCCAGGGCAAGCATTCCAACATGACCGCGCTGCGGGTGTTGGCGCGCATCACCGGTAAAACGCCGATCGAGGTCGGCACCACCACTGCGCGGCCCTTCTTCCATCCGGTACCGATATCGCATTTGGCCGGGCGCGGCTTCACCCCCGAGCGGCACACCCCCATGCGCGCCCTGCACACGCAGGCCGGTGCCGTCTGGATGGCAGCTGGCATGTGGCTGCGCCCCGAGTATTACGCGGTAGCGGGCCGTTCGCGCATGCAATGCATACGTGAAGAGGCGATGAACGTGCGCCAAGGCGTGGGCATCATCGACGTGGGCACGCTGGGTAAGCTCGAAGTGATAGGCCCGCAAGCCGCTGAATTTTTGGAGCGCGTCTACATCTCGCGCTACGCCAATCTGGCTGTTGGCATGACCCGTTACGCGGTGATGTGTGACGAATCGGGCGTGGTGATTGACGATGGCGTCGTAGCCCGCCTGGGCGAGCAGCATTTTTATTTCACCACCACCACTTCGGGCGCGGCTACGGTTTACCGCGAGCTTTCGCGCTTAAACACCATGTGGCGTATGGACTGCGGCATCGTCAACCATACCGGCGCGTTTGCTGGGGTGAACTTGGCTGGGCCACAAGCGCGCCAGCTTTTGGCCACGCTTACCGCAGCCGACTTGGACGGTAGCGCCTTTCCCTATCTGGGTGTGCGCGCCATCGAGGTCGCTGGTATTACGGCGCGTGCAATGCGCGTGGGTTTTGTCGGGGAGTGGGGTTACGAAATCCATGTACCGTCCGAGCACGGCGCTGCGCTGTGGCAGGCCCTGATGCAAGCCGGTGGACACCTGGGCATACGACCTTTCGGCGTGGAGGCGCAGCGCTTGTTGCGGCTGGAGAAGGGCCACATCATCATCGGCCAGGACACCGATGGTTTGACCGTTCCGCGCGAGGCCGGATTGGGCTGGGCGGCCAAATTTGACAAACCTTTCTTCATTGGCCAGCGCAGCCTGCAAGCGATTGCCAAGCAGCCGCAAAAGCAGACACTGGTCGGCTTCACGATGGATATACCCGGCATGGACGCCAGCCAGGACAGCCACCCAGACATGCCCTGCGAAAGCCACTTGGTTATTGTGGACGGCGAGATCCGCGGGCGCATCACCAGCGTGGCCTTCAGCCCGGCACTGAGTAAAGTCATCGGCATGGTCTATGTCACACCGGCACTTAGCGCGGTAGGCACCCCCCTGCCGCTGCGCCTGACCAACGGGAAGATGGTGCACGCGCAGGTAGTGGCGCTGCCCTTTTACGACGCTACCGGTGCCCGACAAAAGGAGGCTAGCGCATGAACACCCTGACGCAAGCACCCCAACGCGCTTCACCCTTTGCGCTGGCGCAGCACTGGTCTGCTCAAGATACAGGCCCGGCGGCCGCCGACCTTACCCTGACAGACCGTTCGCTACAGACCGCCCGCTGGGGCTGCAAAGGCCCAGCCGCGCCACAGTTGCTGGCCCAACACGGCCTACCCGTGCCGCCCGAGTACAACCGCTACTGCGAATTAGCGACCGGTGGCCTGGTCGCGCGCTTAGGTGTTACCGAATTCCTCATAGAGGCTGACGCCGCAACCCTCGTCTCGCTGCACGACGCAGCCATGCCCGCAGGTCGGGTTCACGGCCTGTACCCGGTCTTGCGCCAGGACGCTGCCTTGCAGTTGGAAGGCCCCGCCTTGCACACGCTGTTGCGCCAAGTCTGCTCGGTCGATTTACAAGCCCGTGAGAACCCGCCCGATGCCGTGTTCCTCACCACCATGGTGGGCGTTGGCGTGACCCTGTTGTGGCGCGGCAATGCGCTGCTGCTGTGGGCCGATGGCACCATGGGCAGTTATTTGTGGGACACATTGGCAGAGGTGGCGCGCGATTGCGGCAGCCTGCGCATGCGCCCCGCGCCTTGAATTTTTTTCCTAAGCACCCCGACCCATTGCCTAAATAAAAGGAGACATACGATGAATCGAGACGAGGCGAAGAAATTTTTCAAAGACAACAACGTACGCTACGTGCTGGCGCAGTTCGTGGACATCCACGGCGCGGCCAAAGCCAAAGCGGTCCCGGTTTCCCATTTTGATGAAGTGCTGGACACCGGCGCGGGGTTTGCCGGCTTCGCGGTCTGGGGCCTGGGTATCCAACCGCATGGGCCGGATTACATGGCCCGCGGCGACCTGGGCGCGGTCAGCTTGGTGCCCTGGCAACCGGGTTATGCCCGTATCGTCTGCGACGGCCACGTCCACGGTAAGCCCTGGGAATACGACAGCCGCGTAGTGCTGAAAAAACAGGTGGCTCTACTCAAGGAACAAGGCCTGACTTTCTTTACCGGCCTGGAGCCCGAGTTCTCGGTCTTGCGCCGCGACGAACAGGGCAACATCGTGCCTTGCGATGCCAGCGACACCCTGCAAAAACCCTGCTACGACTACAAAGCCTTGTCGCGTACCCGCGAGTACATGGATCGCTTGGTAACGGCGGCCATTGGTTCGGGGCTGGATGTCTACCAGATCGACCATGAGGACGGCAACGGCCAGTTCGAGATCAACTACACCTATGGCGACTGCCTGACCTCGGCGGACCAGTTCATCGGCTTCAAGATGGCCGCCGCCGAAATTGCCAATGACATGGGTCTTATTTGCTCCTTCATGCCCAAGCCCTTTAGCAACCGCCCGGGCAATGGCATGCACATGCACATGTCCATGGGCGACGGCAAGCGCAACCTGTTTGAAGACAAGTCCGACAAGCGCGGGCTGGATTTGTCCACCATGGCCTACCACTTTTTGGGTGGAGTGCTCAAGCACGCCAAAGCGCTCACCGCGATTTGCTGCCCCACGGTCAACTCCTACAAACGGCTGGTGGTCGGGCGCTCGCTCACTGGGGCCACCTGGGCACCTGCCTACGTGAGCTACGGCAATAACAACCGTTCCTGCATGGTGCGCATTCCGGGCGGTCGGCTGGAACTGCGCGTACCAGACGGCGGTTGCAACCCCTACCTGGCCGCCGCAGCCGTGATTGCCGCCGGTATGGATGGCATGAAAAACCAGATCGACCCCGGTGACCCTGTCAACGAAAACCTGTACGAGATGAGCGCTGCCGAGCTGCGCAGCCGTGGCATCGAGACGCTGCCGCAAAACCTCAACGAAGCCATCGACGCATTGGAAGCGGACCGCGTCATCATGGATGCGCTAGGCCCGGTAGCGCAGACCTTTGTGGACCTCAAACGCATGGAGTGGGTGGAATACATGCGCCACGTGTCCGATTGGGAAATCAAAACCTACCTCGAATTTTTCTAATCCCTTTTCCAAGGGCTTTGCAAAGGACCGACTATGTGCGGAATCATTGGATTACTGATCAAAAAACCTGCGCTGCGCAGCGAGTTGGGGCGCTGGATGACGCCCATGCTGATTGGCATGACCGAGCGTGGGCCAGACTCGGCTGGGCTAGCCGTGTTCAGCGACCCGTTAAGTGACGACCATGCCCGCAAGATCAGCGTGTATTCGGGCCTCACCGCTCTGGGTTCGGGCTTTGACTGGCATGCCCTGGCGGCGGCGCTGGAAAAGCATCAGGACAGCGCGGTGACGGTGCAGACCAAGGACAATCACGCGATTATCACGGTCACCGGTGACCCGGAGCAGGCACAGCGTTTCATCAAAGCCTACGACCCGCTGCTACACCTGCTCTCGCTAGGCCGCAGCATCGATTTGTACAAAGACGTTGGCATGCCCGCTGCCGTAGCGCAGCGCTATGACTTTGCGCACATGACGGGCTCGCATGTGGTGGGCCATACCCGCATGGCCACGGAGTCGGCGGTGACGCCAGATCGGGCCCATCCGTTTACCGCTGGGCAGGACTTCTGCATGGTGCACAACGGCTCGCTCTCTAACCCCTATCAAATTAGGCGCATGCTGGAGCCACGCGGCATCAAGTTCGATACCGACAACGACACCGAAAGCGCCTGCCGCTTTATCGAGTGGCGCATGCGTGAGGGCGACGACCTGAAAACCGCGCTGGAAACCGGTTTTGACGAGCTGGACGGTTTTTACACCTTGCTCATGGGAACAGAAAACCAGCTCGCACTCATCCGCGACCCCTTTGCCTGCAAACCCGCCGTGATAGCCGAGACCGATGACTATGTGGCCATTGCCTCGGAGTTCCGCTCGCTGGCCCATTTGCCCGATATCGATCACGCCTATGTGTTCGAACCCGCACCCCAGGAGATGTATATATGGAAGGCATAAATTTCGATCTACGCCAGCAGACGGTGCGTGATCTCAATAGTTTTTTGCATAGTGCAGAGGGCAAGGCCAAGCGCGGAACCATTGAGGTGCACCACCCCGACGGGGCGCACAGCATCGCTGCCGGGCTCAATGCCCCGGTCAAAGTCGTGGTGCATGGTCACGCCGGTTATTACGCCGCAGGTATGAACATGCATGCCGACATTACTATCGAAGGCAGCGCTGGCACGGGCGTGGCCGAGAACATGATGAGTGGACGTGTCCACGTCAAGGGCTTTGCCAGTAACAGTGCGGGCGCCTCAGCCCATGGCGGCTTGCTAGTCATCGACGGCAACGCGGCACTGCGCTGCGGAATTTCGCTCAAAGGCGGCAGTATTGTGGTGGGCGGCTCTGTGGGCAGCTTTTCTGCGTTCATGGCGCAGGCCGGGCGTATGGTGGTGTGTGGCGATGCGGGCGATGGTTTGGGCGACTCCTTGTACGAGGCCGTTCTGTACGTTAAAGGCAGCATCAAGTCGTTGGGCGCAGATGCACAGTTGGAGCCTATGGGGGCCGAGGATCTACAAATCGTGAGCGATTTGCTTGCGCAAGCAGGCATGGGGCAACACAGCGCGGCAGACTTCAAACGCGTCGCGAGCAAACGCGAGCTCTACCACTGGAACGCCGACGCTAATCAGGAATACTAGAAAGAACGCTATGGAAAAACCCATGAATTTTTATAAGTCCGCTTCGCACGAAGAATCCTGGGGCTATGACGCCAAGATGTTGCAGTACATCCGCAATGCTGCGGCACATGGCCTGTACGAGATTCGCGGCTTGGGGGCCAAGCGCCAGCTTCCCCACTTTGACGATTTATTGTTTTTAGCGGCTTCGTTGTCGCGCTATCCCTTGGAGGGCTACCGAGAGCGCTGCACCACCAAGACGGTGCTGGGTACGCGCTTTGCAAAAAAACCCATCGAACTAGACATACCGATCACTATCGCCGGTATGAGTTTTGGCGCTTTGTCTGCCAATGTCAAAGAATCCCTGGGGCGCGCAGCAACGGAGATGGGCACCTCGACCACCACGGGCGACGGCGGCATGACCAGAGAAGAACGTGATTCTTCTAAAACCTTGGTCTACCAGTGTTTGCCTTCACGCTATGGCTTTAACCCCGATGATGTGCGGCGTGCGGACGCGATCGAGGTGGTGATCGGACAAGGCGCTAAACCCGGTGGCGGCGGCATGTTATTAGGCCAAAAAGTCAATCCGCGCGTGGCCAAGATGCGTACGCTGCCGGAAGGGGTGGACCAACGATCTGCCTCGCGCCAACCCGATTGGACCGGACCTGATGACCTAACGATCAAGATTAATGAGCTGCGCGAAATTACCGACTGGGAAAAACCAATTTACGTCAAGGTCGGGGCCACGCGGGTCTTCAACGATGTCAAACTGGCGGTCCACGCGGGTGCTGATGTGGTGGTGGTCGATGGCATGCAAGGCGGTACCGCGGCGACGCAAACCTGCTTTATCGAACATGTGGGCATTCCCACGCTAGGCGCATTGCGCCAGGCGGTGGATGCACTGGAAGACTTGGACATGATCGGCAAAGTGCAATTGATCATTTCTGGCGGCATACGCACTGGCGCCGATGTAGCCAAGGCCTTGGCCATGGGTGCCGATGCTGTCGCATTGGGCCAAGGTGTATTGGTGGCTCTGGGGTGCAATTCACCGAGTTACATGCAAGATGGCGAGCATATGAGTGCGCTGGCCGAGTACGAAGCGCTGGGCACCGCGCCGGGCTATTGCCACCATTGCCATACCGGCAAATGTCCGGTAGGCGTGACAACGCAGGACGCCATCCTGGAGCAGCGTCTGCAGCCCGATGTTGGCGCCAAACGGCTGCGCAATTACCTCAAGACGCTCAACATGGAGTTGACAACTATTGCGCGCGCCTGCGGGAAGCAAAACGTGCACCACCTGGAGCGCGAAGACTTGGTGGCGTTGACCGTTGAAGCAGCCGCGATGGCGCGCTTGCCTTTGGCTGGAACCAACTGGATTCCCGGGCATGACGGTAAGTATTGATTTGGACAAGGCTGCGCTTCGCTAAGTTGGCGCAGGTCCAAAAGATTCAATGCAGTGCAATCGATTTGCCATGGGGCATTGCTCCATGCCATAGTACTGAGAAAAACCCATAAGCATCAACAATAGTTCGTAACTCGCCACACCATCTATGGGGATATTTAAAGAACTTTGAGCAGCTCTAATAGCATCACTTGTTTGGGAGCCCATCAAACCATCGACGACCCCAGCATCGAAACCTTTTCTATTCAGTTCTTGTTGCACAAGGAATACCGTCGGATCCGAGACGGTTTTCGCTGGTTCCGGGACGATTTGCACTGGTTTTGCCTTCGGTACGGGCCTCTGCACTACCACGGGTCCAGGATCGATCACCTCATTCTGGGTCCAGTTTGATCGGCCTATGTAAGCCGCTGTAGCGACTCCAAGTACCGCGAGCAAACAGCGAAATTTAAAGGTCGCAGCTGGGCCTGAAGTAGCGCCTGAAACCGTTAGAGGTGTCATACCACTGGCCTGTGGTCGGGTACTTGGGGGGCTGCTGGTGCTGGTTGTGTAAGCTGGGACGCGTGCGCTTTGCACCGAGGTTCTAACTGGAGTTTGTGAGACCTTGAGGCTTTTTCTCGGGACAGTGATCTGGACGCTTTGTTGCTTCCTGATAATCTGCGCCTGTTGGCAAAAAGGGCAACCCCTAGAAAAATGCCAATGAGTCGCATCTTTTTTACACTGCAAGACTCGCTTGTTGTTTAGATCGGTCAAGGCCTGCAGGTGTTCACGCCACTCCTTAGCTGAAGGGCGCTGGTATTGATCCTTGCAGTGCAGCTTGGAGGCACAGCACTGCGCTCTACCCGATACCGCATGGCCCGCAGCGCTCTTACTGATTGCGGTTTCTCATGATCTTCATCATCCGGGTCGCGTCAATCGGTACACATCGGATATCGAATCGGCTTCCATGAACGCGTTGCTACCACTGTTGACTTCTATGAACTTGGACGAGGTTTGGATAGAGCGTATCCGCACGATCATCCTGCGTTCGGACTTTGGTTTGGTAAAGGAAAACCATGCGCGCGTGTCAGGCCTCCCTTTTCAATGGAACAGCGACTGGGCAACGGTACTCCTCAACGAAGCCGACATCATGGCCAGCGCATCCGCCGCTTTCGGACCCGCACTTAGCCTGGCTTTAGCTAAAGAATGGGAAGCCATTGAATTCCCCCCACACGCTACGATAGCCACCGAAACGGGGCGGCGGCAGTTTTTATCCAATATTCAGTTTTCCAGTTATTCAGCGCGGACGCTGTCAGTTGGTCTTCTATCACCAACTTGATTTGTATGATGCACCTTCCAAAGCGAAATCACTGTCAACCTCATTTATAAGTAGCCACCATGACTACTCTGCCCAACATCACTTGGTAAAGCTCCTCGGTACTTAGCTCGGCTCCCTCGGATTCACTGGAGCTGACCTTGGCATTTGCAATCGCAGGTAGGCGGTCAACGTGAATGGCGAAGTTAACGTCTTCTGGGATGAAACCCTCGTCATTTTGGATTTTTTTGTTGTCCAACTTGCCCACGGTGATTCCAACCACATTACCAAACAAGTCAAACACGGGACCTCCGGAATTTCCCTTGTTCACTTTCGCAGTCAGCTGGAAGGTGCCTAAGTCGTCTTTCAAGCCCGTGCGTTTGGAGACCATCCCGTTGGTCAGTGATGGGGAGCCCTCACCCAGCATGTACCAAAGTGGGTATCCCATAACCACCACATTGCGCCCCACCCGAGGTTTGGAGTAAGCACCACCTGGAATGGCCCGGTCAGCAGGGAGCGGCTTCTCCAGCTCCAGTACCGCAATGTCATCTGACTGCGAAACAAATACAACCCGCACTTTAATGGCATTAAGTTGATGCTGGAATAATCGCGGCTAAAAATCAATTTAACGCATAACGCATGGGGCGTCAATGAGAATCCCAGCTCATGAGAATCCCAGCTCCCACAGCGCCGGGTCGGCGCCTATGTTGACCGGATAATTTAATCCAGTTGAAACCCGACGACCCCATTTGATTTATTTTGAACCAAATAAAGTATTAAATTATTACCAATAAAAAGAAAAATATTATTTTAAAAATTTATAACACGATATATTTTTAAAAATCCAAGGCAAGCAGCGATTGAAATCGAACGACGCTGCACTCGGAAGCTTCCACACCAAAACCTATGCGGGCGCTGGAACGTCAGCCAAAGGCGGTCGCTCCACGCCAACGCCTAGCTGCATCAGCTAGGAAAGCAAACCTAAACCATGAAGTGCAGGCAACACGACAGAAACAGTCGCAACCATGCTCAAAGTCAATCGCAGTCCTAACCAATGGTGGAGTCCGAAATGGGGATAAATCCGGTAGTCAATGGCCAAGCACAATAACAATGCTGCGGCCACTAATAAGAGACCCGATTCGCCCTGCACCATCAAACTGACCCAAGCGAGCAAACTTGGCACCACACCCCAAATTAATTGTTGCGTGCTGGGGAGATTTTCCACCATCGTTAATCCCCAGTGGATTGCACCAAGGAAACTAATAATGGTGGCACTGTAGGCCAGCAAGCTAAAAATAACAGCTGGTCTTTGCGCAGGGGAAACCATAAAGCTCAACGCAGCGAGCCCCATAAAAGGGACGAGTCCAGCAAGCCCTAACAAACGGCCTACAGAAGAAATGTTATTGCTTGAAAAACGCATAAGGTGCTTATTTGAAGGATAGCGATTGCGGGTCAAAACATCTCGTAAGAGGTAGCGGCAAATCAGGCACCTGCCTCGCCAGGTAATCTCGGATGAACGGAGCAGCTTTCCACGGCTTGGTGTAGCCGCTCCAGACGGCATTGCTAATAATTTTGGGTTCAATACCTGAAAAATCGAGTAGCACCACGGCAGGCAATAACTCAGCAAACTCGGCCTCCGCCACAACCCATTTATCCATAGCCCAGACGCCTGCAATTCGAATTGATGCGGAATGGGGCGGGCTGTATTCGCTAATGAGCCTTTGCGTGATCTGGTAAGTCTCATCTGCAGACTGTAGGCGCACGACACCTTGGCAGCTTCTTGTCATTTGCGTCCATTGATCGCTGAAAATTCCGCCTATATCAATTTCCCGTCCATCTAAGACCATCAAGGTTCCGTTATCGCGCGCCGTCCAGCCTATATGGGAAGCCACGACGGCAAGCACAACCAGTAGCAGTACAGATACCGATGTTCGTTTCTTCATGACGACAATGCACCGAAAAGGCGAGAACTGCTTAGTCCGTTTCGTTCGTGGCTGGCGCGATGTCGCTCTGGCTTTCTTGGCTTAGATGAAGTCCCGGCGCAAGCGGTTTCGGAAAACACATTTTTTCCCCATCCCATCGCTGCCCGCACCAGCACTCACCTTCTGCATTAATGATGCAGGTTCCCGTACCGCAACACCTTAGATCCTCGCTCATTGAAGCTCCTTATTCATCCATTAAATTGGCCTAAGCAACTCGTAGGCTTTCTCAAGAAAACTTTATTCCTGAACATTTTCTTGTAGAGCGATGCCCTCGTGATTGGCCACCATTTCTAAAGCACTCTCAAAAAGCGCACGCGCAGAACCGGACACTGCGCTTAAGTATGCGTGCAAGTGCGCGTCTTCTGCAGACTTGTTCAAGCACTCGTGGCTGTATTGCTCAAAATTTGCCAGCTGGGTAATGATTTCCGCAACATGGCGCGGGCATTCACAAAGCACATTGGTGGAGATATTCGCCACCCGGTTAAGCGTCAATTCACTGTATTTTCTGGGTGGTATTACGCTGCCCACCACTAGGCCACTGGATCCTTTTTCGGTACCCACCAGTAAAGCTGAATTGACTAAATCGGCCAACTCAGCGTCCGATGCGGGTTCTTTTCGAACAATCATCCCTGATCGTTTCATCAATTGGATGACGTTCTCTTGGCCAAAGTTGTACAAAACGATCACCTGGATCGCTTTGCAGTTTTGGGCCAATCGATGAATATCAATTTGCATGCCGGCATGCAGGGAGTTCGCCTTGACAAGCAAGAAGGGAACTTGCCGTTCAAAGGTCGCGCCCAGCGCGTGCGACAAGTCGTTGAATATGTTGGTCACCTTGATGTTCTGGTCAATGAAGCTCAGGGTGAATTTTTTCGATTCGATGCGACTGGCCAAGGCCACACCGACGACCGCCATAGATGCAGCTTGTCCAGCAAGGCGGGCATCTGTGCGCGAGCGATTTGCATCTTGCCCTTGCACCAGCAAAGCGTTGAGTTCTTGCGACGAGCGTTGGGCAAGGCTGCTGATGGCATGGCCTCGCTCAGTGAGCCGTTTAAGCAAGGTTGCCCTCAGTACATCGTCGTCGGTATACAAACGATGCTGGCCCTCGGATTTTTGCGGGACGAAGGTGCCATAGCGCAGCTCCCAAATCCGCAAGGTTGGGCTGGGAACGCCACTCAATGTCGAAATCGCGCCGATCTTGTGCACCGCGCCGCCTGAGTTTGCTTTATTGCTCATAGATTGAATAGAAATTGAATAGATTATTCAGATTATTTTACTCTATTGTATAGAAAAATAGTCTTTGGTGGTAGATTTACGGGTCAGCAACTTATTCAAAAGCCCATGTTTTTTAGCCTTCACGCAACGCAAGGACTCACTGCTATTGGGATTATTGCGACTTCTTCCAGGCAAAAGCCGGTGTCCACGACCAGACTGTCCAGGCAAATTGGATTGTGTTTATCCAGTACAGAGATCATCGTCAAGCAGCTCAAGAACGGCGGTCTGATTTGCTCCCACCGCGGCCCTGGTGGCGGGTACCAACTTCAGCACCCCGTCAAGGATCTATCGGTTTGGGATGTGGTTTCGTGCTTCAAAGACAACGATCCGCCCGCCAAGACGGGCCAGGGCAGCCCTGAGAGCGAGGCTGCATTAGCTCTTGCAATGGAGTTGAAAGAAACGGCTTGCCAGCACCTACGGTCTTACCCCTTGACCGACGTACTGGCCCAACTGCCATCCGTTGCGCCCGACGACATGAACTCGCGCTCATTCAATACGGCCTTCCATCTGAAGCCCTTGCATCAGCCGAGTCCGCCTATGGCTCCGAGTTGGGTGTTCGATTTGGCGAAGTTCACCCACGCAGCGCATGCTTGAAGCGCCCCTATGAAAATTTCTTACATGTTGTGGAACAGAACGGGGAAAGGTCGCAAAGTCCCTGATGGGCAGGCATGGCAGTGGGTCCACGAAATTGAGGATGAGCACCAAATGGCGAATGTCGTCAGAAGGCTCAAGAAAACGATACGCGAATGCCGATTAGCCTTGGTAAACCTACACATCGAGCAGCGGGATTGCTCAGACGGCCTGTTGGAGCGCGCAAGCTTCGCCTACAAAGGGCCCATCGTTTATGACGAAAGTATCTCTCCCAAAAGAATAATTCATGTGCATGAAGACACGCTTGACGACCAAAACTTGGAGGCCGCTTAACCATGCAAGCCACTGCCAATGCCACCACCGTCTTGTATGACGGCTCCTGCCCTATTTGCAGTCGCGAGATACAGCAATACAAAAAAGGGGATCCGCAAGGTGAAATTTGCTGGCTTGATGTTTCAAGCCCAAACTTTGTAGCGCCCCCCGGCCAAAGCGCAGAAGCACTTATGCAACGATTTCACGTTATCCGGCCCGACGGCTCCATAGTCTCAGGAGCGGCTGCCTTTGTTCATCTGTGGGAACAATTGCCCGGCTGGAAAAAGCTGGCCCGCGTAGGCCGACTTCCGGGCATGCTCAATTTGATGGAATTCGGATATGAAAAGTTTCTCCACTTCCGTCCCAAGCTGCAAAAAATATTTGCATAGTTCAACACGCTCAATCCCCGCTAGCTATTGGATGTATCCCGAAGCTTTGCGTCGAGCAGGCTATTGCCACCAATCAAACACAGGAATTTTGTAAGTGGTTCAGGGGCGTATAAACCGGCAGTCGACGGCACTCGCACAGGAGCGCCTAGCCATAACTCCAGAGATTTCGGTTTGCGCGCTCTGTGATCGTCCAATTCCGCCAGCTTTGCGAGATGCGCACCACTTGGTGCCTAAGTCACGTGGTGGTGTCAGTACGGTCTATCTGCATCGTGCGTGCCACAGGCAAATCCATGCCTTGTTCACTGAAAATGAATTGGCTAAAAGTTACTCCACGGTTATAGCGCTTTGCGCACATCCTGAAATGGCGAAATTTATCAACTGGGTCAAGGGCAAAACAAGCGAGTTCAATCCACCAACCAAGCGCAGTCGTAACAAAGGCAGGTTTTGATCTTTGGGATGGCCAAAACCGCCCCCACCTCCACTATGCTTCTTAATCGTACTCAGGCCCAAGTAGTGCATGAAATACCCTTAAATCGCTCTGGTGCGGCGCGTATTCAAAGGCGCCTAGTGCCTAAAATTTAGTGGAGAGGCTCGATGTAGCCTTGAAACTGCGAATGCCTAATTCCATATGAAAAATTGCCGTCCACTCACCGTTTTGCAGCCGATGCCAAAAAAACCAACTTTGCATGCAAATGAACGATTGCGCTGCGACCGCAGTCGGTTTGCTTGAGACCCCCTCTCATGAAGCACTCCATTACGCGCAGCTCAGATACCGGCATCAATGCCTTGTCCGCCGGCTGCATCTCCCGCATTATTGAAATGGCCTGGGAAGACCGAACTGCTTTTGAAGCGATAGAGGCGCAGTTCGGCTTGCATGAACCCGGGGTGATTGCTCTGATGCGCAGGTATCTGAAGCCATCGTCTTTTCGGATGTGGCGCAAGCGGGTGACGGGGCGCCGCACCAAGCACGTAGCGCTGCGTGGTGCTGTTTTTTTACGCCACCGCGCCACCCATACACGACCATAAGGTCAGCAATATGGCATCGCAACGGGCACTGGTGTGGTTCAAGCGTGATCTACGGGTGCACGACCATGCCCCCTTGGTAGCTGCGCTCGCACACCCAGACGCGCTCGCAATTTTTATCATCGAACCAGAGTGGCTCAGCAGCCCTGACTGTGATTCCAGTCATGTCGACTTTGCACTGACCTGCCTTGCTGAGTTGCGCACAGCGCTTGCCGAACGCGGCCTGCCGTTGCTGGTAGGCGTGGGCTCAGCGATCCAGGTGTTGACGCAATTGCAAAGCGACATAGGCTTTACGCATTTGTTAAGCCATGAGGAGACTGGAGCCGCTTGGTCCTATGCGCGCGATCGCCAAGTCGCAGTGTGGTGCGCCTCGACCAATATCCATTGGAAGCAATTCACCCAAAATGGTGTCCTACGTGGATTACGCAACCGCGCGGGATGGGCCAAGCGCTGGCAGACTCGTATGGACGCTCCCCTGCACTTACTCACCGGTAAATTTACCGCAGCAGTGCCACTACCTCAACCCGCGCTACCCACCTTGGCCAGCCTGGGGCTGTTGCCGCATGGAAAATCCTTGCAAATGGGAGGCGAGCGGGCTGCAAGGCGCGTCCTGAGCAGCTTTGTGCAGGTTCGCGGCTATGGCTATCGAAAGGCACTCTCCAGCCCTTTGAGCGCTGAAGAAGGATGCAGCCGCCTGAGTCCGCATTTGGCGTTTGGAACCATCTCCATGCGCACCGTGCACCAGGCCACAGAGCTGGCTATCGCAAATACGCCCGATCGGGAGCTGTCGTATGCGCTACGCGGCTTTGCTGGGCGGCTGCGCTGGCACTGTCATTTCATGCAAAAGTTAGAAGATGAGCCTGACATCGAGTTTCATAATTTCGCCCGCGTGTGCGACGGTTTGCGTGAGGAAGCCTTCGACAGCAATCATTTTGAGGCCTGGTGCGCAGGCCAGACCGGTTACCCCATGGTGGATGCTTGCATGCGCTCGCTACGAGCTACTGGTTGGTTGAATTTTCGTATGCGAGCCATGCTAGTGAGCTTTGCGAGTTACCACCTCTGGTTGCACTGGCGACAAACTGGTCTGTTTTTGGCGCGTCAATTTCTTGACTATGAGCCTGGCATTCACTGGAGCCAGATGCAGATGCAAAGCGGCACCACGGGTATCAACACACTGCGTATTTATTCCCCCACTAAGCAAGCGCAAGACCAAGACCCGCGAGGCCTGTTTATTCGCCGCTGGGTTCCTGAACTTGCCAAGGTTCCGCTGCCCTATTTGGCGGAACCGTGGAAGATGGACCTGAGCGTACAGCGCATGGCCGCGTGCCTGATCGGCCTTGACTATCCATTACCCATCGTTGAAGACAAGTCAGCCATGAAAGCGGCCAAAGACAAAATGTATGGTTTACGTAAAACACCGCAGGCCAAGATAGAGGCCGAGGGCGTACAGCACCGGCATGGGTCCAGGCGAAGTGGGTTAATGGCCGCGGGGCAGCGAAGCAAGTCTAAGTTGCCCAGGCCACCCAGCGCGCCGTCACCCCAAGGAGACTTGTTCTCCTAGATCTAGATTTATCGCAAACTGCATAGCTATTTAACAGACAAACACGCATTATTGGTCGATTACACTCTTTGGACTGCGATGCGAAGACTATATTCAAAGTGGCCAAGTCAAATACGGCCTTCAAGCAATCGGAGCCATTTTGGGACTTCTGAGGCAGTAGCCGGTTCACTCAATGATTAACGTACTTAAACGATGGCCGCCCAATGCCCCTGACGAGATGGATCCGCGCCCGATACACACAGCCCTTCACCTGAAGCCCTTGCATCAGTCCGGCCCAGCTCGGGCTAGGGCTTTTGACTTGGTGAAGTTCACCACCATGGCGCATGGTTGAGAGTGTCCCTCTGTTTGCCACGGGCCATTACAAGGCATTGGTGATCGGCTCTAGTGGGGCCATTGGCAATGCCTTTGCGCAAGCGTTTCTTGCAGATTCCCAATGCACCCATGTAGAACTCGTCTGCCGCAGCGCGCAGAGTGATTTTGACATTACCCATCAGGAATCTATCAGCGCCCAGGCAACATTGTCTAATGCCAACGGTCCCTATCAAATCATCATCGACGCCACCGGCGCGATCGTGATGCATGGCCTAGGTCCCGAGAAATCGCTAGCCAGTCTTGAACCGGAACATTTAATGCAAGCCTTTTTGATCAATGCAATTGGTCCGGCTATGGTGTTGCGCTACTTTTCGCCCCTCCTGGCAAAGGGTTCGTCGATATACGCAAAACTTTCCGCTCGGGTTGGCAGCATCAGCGACAACAAGAAAGGCGGATGGTACGGTTACCGAAGCTCCAAAGCTGCGTTGAATATGATGTTGCAAACGGCGGCCATCGAGCTTCAGCGTAAAAGCCCGGGCCTTCGCGTGGTTGCTCTGCAGCCTGGGACGGTGAAGTCCCGACTCTCTCAACCATTTACGGGTTCTTCCATTGACCTGCTAGATCCACAGGAGTCCGTTGCTGGCATGCTTGAAGCCTTAAAAGTTTTGCCGCCCAAGTCGGGCGCCTATTTCCTAGACTACCGAGGCCTTGAGATACCTTGGTGACGTTTTGAAGCCAGCGGTATTTGCATTAAAAAAACTAATTTCTTTCTCTGTACACAATCGAAA
>Ga0209358_10001498_pt1 | contig 18475 bp, 15 predicted proteins | sample LauGreFa1BDMLBSN_2_FD_187574 | JGI IMG/M metagenome (GOLD analysis project Ga0209358, IMG submission 187574) | Freshwater lake microbial communities from Lake Michigan, USA - Fa13.BD.MLB.SN (SPAdes) (version 2) | ecosystem: Environmental > Aquatic > Freshwater > Lake | place: Lake Michigan, USA... | reverse complement strand
CAGTGTGGCGAGCATAAATTGCGCAATTTCAAGGCCCGCTACTTAACGATGAAATAGACCATACGTAAGTACTCATGTTAGGGCAATTTGGCACAATGACCTTAAATCATTTTGATTTTGTGGAGTTCAAGTGTGCAATTTTCCCCAAATTGGAGTACTCACGTATGGTATGTTTCATCGTTAAGTAGCGGGCCTTGAAATTGCGCAATTTATGCTCGCCACATGGTTGGGGAGCATAAAACTCCATTTCGGAGAATTCGTCAATAGTTAGAACCACCATTTATGCTCACCAAACGACCATTTTCGAACCAGTACGGTTGGCATTACTGTTGGACGGACTATGGTCATTCATCCAAACTATAACACAAACGAAGATTTGGGAAAACGGAACAGCGTGTCGGGCGTCTGTTTTCGAAGTACTTTGCGAGGATGCTCGGTCGGTGTGCGATATGCATATTTGTCACTCTTGGCCAGAAAATCACAAGATGCACATCGCAAATCGACCGATTCAATTCTTGGTAGACGTGCGAGGTGCATCTTGTAAACTTATGCTCCCCAAACGAAGATTTTGGGAGGAGGAACAACAGATGAAATCCGGATTTTCGACTTACTTTTCAATGGTTCGTAGCCCAAATCGAGTACTCACGCCCTTGCAAAGTTTTACCCTCCCAAACGAATATTTTGGAAGGCTGAACAAACCTCTCCGAATGTGTTTTCGGAGCACTTTTCAAGGGTGTGAGTACTCTATTTCGGCTACGAATCGCTGAAAATTGTTTCGAACACACATTCGGAAAGGTTGGTTCGAGCCGAGGGCTGAAAGTGCGACTTTTTTGTTCGCCACAATGACTGACTATGATTCACGAAGAAATGGACTCTTTAATGGAGCATGCGTGAGTACTCACTATGATATACACATGGACTCAGCATTGGACTGGTCTTGTTAATTAAATCCCATTTATAGTGCGCATGATGCTAGTGCAGCCGTCGGCAACTAGTCCCCTTTTTTTTCGACAATCTCCATTTCGAACATTTCGACAAACATTTCAAGGTGGATTTGTGGTTGACACTTTTGTCGAAATGTTCGAAATGGAGATTGTCGAAAAAAAAGGGGACTAGTTGCCGACGGCTGTGCTAGTGTCGAAATCAAAACATGGTCATATATGCTGTGTCTTGTAGAAATCACAACATGCCCGTATCATCATGATTTGTCTGTCGAAATCACAACATGACATCGATGCGGTCTATCGAAATCACAACACTATCCTTATCAAGCATCATGTGTTTGTCGACATCAGAGGGTTGGAAATAGCAAGCAACGGATCGGTTGGCGACCCCACTGTCCTCCGAGTGATGGGGATGGGGTGTTGCGAATGTTTCACGAAAAGGACTCTCACATCGAAAAGGGCATCGTACGCACCACGCCAATCGGTCGTTTCGGAAAAGCATCCATCTGAAAAAGGCAACGTAAATGCGCATATGGGCACTGGGCCTCGTGTTTATCGTATGCATCCTGTGGACCGCGCTCTGGCGCGACGTGCGGGCCTGTTGGGCGTGCATCGGTGGTCGCCATCCGCACAATCGGCTCACGTGGGGTGGATTGCCACTCGCTCCGACCAATGCGGCGACCATTCGGAGCGTGCGACTGACGAACCAGGGCGCCGACGTGCTGTCCTTTAGCAAGGTCGGGCTTTTTTCCGCACTCAACGACGCCACGGGAAACCGTCCCGACTGGCTCGAAAAAAACAAAACCTCGGTGCAGTGCTACACCATCGGCGTCGTCGACATCAAAGGGTCGATGCTTGATATGTCGTCGTCGACCCCTCAATCATACGAAACGGTGAGCAGCGACCACTACGTGGCCTTGTACCCCAACACGTCGCTCGTGATTGACTTGAATGCGGACGTGCCGGTCACGGTCGTCCGGATGGGCAAGGTTCATTCCAAGTTAGCCACCACGGCGCCCGAGCAACGCAGCTTGCTGCTCGAGACGAGCACTAACTACACCGACATCGCCAAGGCCACCTTTACCAAGGGCTTTGTTCGATTGCACCCCGGTCAGTCGAACGGCACGGGCCGCACGCAACCCGACTCGTACATCGGTCCGAGTGGCATCTACGAGTACGCCTCCAAGCCATCGGACTTGCCCCCGCTGTCGCCAACGCCGGTCGCCGACGGTTTGGTCTTGCTACTAGATGCGGGCGACGCCGCGTCATACTCGGGCACGGGCACGAAGTGGACCGACTTGAGCGGCAAAGGCAACACGGGGACGCTGACCAACGGACCGACCTACAGTCGCGAGAATGGCGGTTCGTTTGTCTTTGATGGGTCGGACGATTACGTCGAGGGTCGCATCCAGCCGTCCGTATTCTCCGGTCCGCACACGATCTGCTGCTGGTTTTGGCACACGGCAAACGCCAACTGGTCGGGGCTTTTTTCCAATAACGTCGGGACACATGGAAGTTCCATCTTGACGTTCATCGAGGAGTCGAACAAGGTCGGCGTCAACCAAGCCGGTGCGAGACCCGAGTCCATCGCGGTGGACCTCGGTGCAGACCATCTGAACCAATGGCTCTATGCGGTCGTCTCGTATGCGGGCGTCACTACCGGCAGCACCGTCAGCGTCTACGCATACAAAAAAGGCGCGTTGCTGTCGACGAGCGGCCCTTTATACTGGAATCTGACGTCGTCCGCGTCGTACTTGGTCGGTCGCCACTATAGCGGCGGACACGTGCACAACGGACGCATCGCCCACGTCGCTGTGTACAGCCGCGTGCTCACCGCCGCCGAAATCGAGCAAAACTACAACGCCCTGTGCGGACGATTCGCCCTGCCACCGACGGCGAATGCGGGCGCCACGACGTCCGTGGCGCTCACGACGACGCCAACTCCTACGGTGGCCACGAGCGCACTCTACCGCGTTTTCTGGCCTGCGGGTGTCGACTTCACGAGCCTGTCGACGTTTAGTAACCTTCTGTGGACGTCCAATGCGGACCCCATGCCGACTGGAATCATTGACTACTGGGCCAAAAACGTCGACCTAAGTATGTACAAATGGTCGGATGGTTCGGACGTTACGAAGGAGACGCTCCCAGCCAAATTTGACAGGTTGGGGCCGTGGTTCAAAGACGAATACTACAAAACCGGCATGCCCTTTCTTGTGCACCATGTCATGATGCCCGAATCGTACCGCGCCCGTTACTACTTCGAGACATGCCTCGATTTTAAGTGGGGGTACTCCGTCCCGACATACGCCAATCGCATCGCCATGTGCCTGGACAACGACCTGCAAGGCAACGGCGACCAAACGCCGAACAACCCCACGCCGGTGTTTGACTACCACAACCAGAACGGCACCACCTGGAAATTGTGGGGCTATCCAAACAAAAACTACAACACGGCGGATCGCGTGCTCATCGGCACCTTTAGCACGGCAAACTGCACACGTTCACGTGGTACGTACAAGTGGACGGCGCTGTCATGGCCCAGCGGGCAACGGTTCACTCACTACCTGTGGCAGCCAAGCACGTACGCCGGCCCTAGCACGTGGCGTTCGTGTCCTCCGATCCTGGGAATGTGACGACTGGGAATTGCCTGGGACAACCGACTCTTGAACCGAGGTGTTGGTGAATTGGCGCCGCGAGCACTTCGACGAGCAAAAAGGTCGCACCGATGATGACAGCATGATGATGTGTCTGTTGAGTTATCAAGATGATGATAGCATGATGAGTGCACCGACCGTGTTAAAGGTGCGTGAGATCCAGCCACATGATGATGGAATGATGTCGTTCGACATAACAAGATGATGGCATGCATGCAGATGCGTATGTCAAGTTTATGCTCCCCAAACGAAGATTTGGGAAGGTCGGACAAACATTTCTGAATGCGTTTTCGAAGCACTTTTCAACGTTGTGAGTACTCTATTTGGGCTACACAACGTTGAAAAGTGCTTCGAAAACGCATTCAGAAATGTTTGTCCGACCTTCCCAAATCTTCGTTTGGGAGGGGTAAAGTTGTCGACAATGAAACGACGTCACATGATGATGTATGACAGCATGAAGGTGCGAGGATGTGAACACGAACAGCGACTCGTCCGAGTCGTGGACCGATGGAACCGGCAAACGAGCGGGCGACTATTGCACCAAGTTTTGCACTACCCCCGTCGCGTCGACAGGCGCATCCTCATCCACGTGGTTACCACCCGGGCAATCTCGAAGCGATGGCATCTGGAAGAATGCGCATGGGCACGCGTGCGAGGACGTGAACACGAACAGCGACGCGTCCGAGTCGTGGACCGATGGCACCGGCAAACGAGCGGGCGACTATTGCACCAAGTTTTGCAAAAGAGCGTCATCATCCCACTGAGTAATGGGATGTTTGTTCCTCCTTCCCAAATCTGCGTTTGGGGCGCATGAAGTTCTCTCTACATGTATGCTCACCAAACGAATGGTTTGGAAGACCGAACCAACCTTTCCGAGTGCGTTTTCGAAGCACTTTACAAGGGTGTGAGTACTCGATTTGGGATGCAAGTCGTTGTTAAGTGCGTCGAAAACGCACTCGGAAAGGTTGGTTCGGTCTTCCCAAATCGTCGTATGGGATGGATAAAATGGTATTCGTAACGGGCATCGGCATCATCTGGATGTTGCGACAGCAATGCCCGTGTGGTGATTGTTACATACCAATGCCATTGAAAGGTCGAACAAACCGTTCGGAACCTCTTTTCGAAGCCATTTTCAACGTTTGGTATCCAACATCGAGTACTCACGACCTTGAAACGTGTGCGACGCAAACCGGCGTTACTGTATTATTGACACGACCCTCGCAATGTGCACACCTGTGTATATCATGGCCACTGCACATATGACCCTGTTATTGGTCGCAATGGTGGAGCTCTTGATGTGACTCCACGGACCGCTCGTTGTTTGTCCATTTCTAAGCGTTAGTGTGTTTCCACTGCGTTGGTACTGCCAATAGGTGTAAGGAACCCACACCGGAAACAGACTACCTCCGCCATAGTTGTAGTTGTAGTGATGCTGCAACCCAATTGAGTACCCTGGAAAGTTTGAGATGGCAGCGCCACTATTCCACCACTCGACCGATGTATTCACAAAGTTGGATGTGCTAGCAGACGGGTGCACTCCCATTACGTGGCAGCTGGCTTTCATATACTCAGGTGCGTTAAGTCCCTGCCCAATCCAGCGTGGGTATGTCGCGGAAATGTTGTTTCCCACATGGATGCACCAGTGTGGCGAGCCAAAAGCATCGCACTTTCAGCCCTCGGTAAAAGACGCATGACAAAAGTAGATAAGAACATCGAATCAGTGTCATCGATAAGCGCGACAAGCAACGATTTGGGTCGGGGAAAGCATCAGAGATTATCGATGTTCTTATCTACTTTTTCATACCCATTTCGACCGAGGGCTGAAAGATGCTTTTGGCTCGCCACACTGCAATGCACCAAATCGATACTATTCGTCATTGCAATTGCATGCTATGATATGATTTTCATGCTTTTGTTCGATATTTCAGCATGTTCGTTTGGTGCAACTGCGCTCAGCCGTTTGGCCGACCCTGCCGGGCTCGACGCGTGGAATGCCTTGCGCGTCGGACGACAGTCAGACTTCGCCCGTGAGTTGACTAGGCGCTAAAATCGAACGGCGATGCGAAGGACGTTTTCCAATTGGACGTCGTCGAGAATGACCCCAGAATGAGCGAGACCGTTGCGGTGTTGGTGCTACCCTCCTCCACCGTGTAGTCGAATGTAAACGGTCCGCTCGATGCGAGCGTAGGTGCGGTGTCGAAGCGATGACCCGTCGATGACACGATGCGAATCGCCCACTTCGCGCCCGCAGGAACGGCGTCACTGAACCGAAGTTGATATCGAATCGACTGGTAAAAGGCCGTGGTTTGGACAGTGCAAACAACTCCGGTGCATTTCGGAAGGGTGGCGTGCTGGCGAGGGTGCGTGTAGGAGATGAGCACCGCGTCGGCGTCGACGCGAATCCGAAACACGTGGACCTTGGACGTGTTGGCCACGCCGAGTGCGTACACCAGCTTGATGCCCGCCACGTCGGCGTCGACCGACCACTCGACCGGACTCCAGACGAGGCCACCGCTCGAGTCGGACACACCGACCTCACACGTTTGGACGCGTACGGTCGACGTTCTGTTCGGCCGTATCGTGAAGGACGCGCGTTGGCCGGTGACCAGCACGTACGGATAGGGCAAGTCCGACGCGGTTTGCACGCTGCATCCGCGGATGTCTGGGGCGTTCAACACCCGAGCCAACGCGGTCGTTTGGTCGACGAACGGATGCACGCAGGCAGGGACCGGGAGCGGCGTCTGTAGTACGACGCAGAACATCTGCTTGTACGCGAGACACAGCGTCATCGTCGACGGGAACGCTGCGATGACCTCATCCAGTCGGTAGTAGTAGAGTACGCGACTCGATGCATCCCGGAAAAACATCCCAGGGTCGAGCGTGACTTTGGTAAAGTCGTCGCGGTCGAAAGACGTGAACAGGACGGTGTCGAACGAGCGCCCTCCGGTGGCTTGCACCGCGGACATCGTCTGCAGTAGGGCATCGACGGATCGTAACACGATCGAGCTCGTCTGGTCAAAGCGTGGGACTAGCTCGCTAGAGACCATTCGTCCCGACTGTAGGAGCGGCACTGCGTACGACACGAAACCGGGGCAACTCGAGCGGTCGCTACCCCGGTACGATGCCGATAAGTGCCGCCAAATATCGACGTATAGCCCCTCGTCGACCGGCAGTGAGAGCACGTCGGATGGGAGCGGAATGGCCCGGATGGCCCGTTCTTCAAAGTCGAGGAACGTCGCATTCGCCATTTACTATCCAAAAATACATTGCACTGTGTGCAAGTTAGGCACGATCCACATGGATTTTGCGATGGTTTCTGTGTGAGCTATTTGGCATGTCAAACCAAAAGAGTCTCGGAGACATGCGTGGTCGTATGCGCCTGGGTCTTCGACTTACGCGCCTTTCCACCACCTGGTTGCGGCGGTTTAGACTTGAGTAGGGTCGCGGGCAGGTTTGATGCAGGTGCAGGGTCGTCGGGGGTGCACACGGGTGCGGTGGTCGCCGGTGTGGCGACGCGGGTCTCCTCTACGACGACCGTATCTTGGGTGTGTGGTGGTGCCACGGGCGCCGAGCCGGACACGCTGGCCTTGTTGGCCTTGTATTCGGCCTCGTACTTGGCCTTGGTTTCGGCCGACGCCTCGCGCCACTTTTCGCCGAGTCGCTTGAAAATCTCGGCGTTGGATACATCGGGGCACTCTTTCTTGATGTTGGCACGCTCGGCCTGCGAAAAGAGGATGAAGGCCGAGCCTCCTCGCTTCTGGGCAGTAGGGGGGGTCGTGGCTCGCGTGCTCTTGGATTTGGCCGAGCCGGCCTTCTCGTTGGACGACGATGCGACCGAGCCGCCTGTGACGGTCGGTGCCGATGTAGCCAAGTACGCTTGCATCTCCGCGTCGGCCTTGGCCTTGTTGGCCTTGTATTCGGCCTCGTATTTGGCCTTGGTTTCGGCCGACGCCTCGCGCCACTTTTCGCCGAGTCGCTTGTAAATATCGGTGTTGGACGCCTCGGGGTGCTCTAGTTTGATGTTGGCACGCTCGGCCTGCGAAAAGAGGATGAACGCCGTGTTGGCTCTCTTCGGGGCGTTGGCGTCTATCGCAGTCTTCTTCTTCGAGTTGACCGCCACATTGGAGTGCGCAGAGGTCGGGGCGCTCTTCTTGGACTTTTTGGCAGTGGGATCGCTAGACACGGATTCATTCGACGTTTCAAGAGTTCGTTTCGATGATTGGTCGCTCGCGTGGGCCATTCGTGATTACTACCCTCGACCTTTTAACTCATTTCACGCTCTCATTACACGAACCGTTACGCGCACATGCATGCATTTTGGGAAGGATGAGTGGGAATCATCGGAACCATAGCCCAAAGCGAGTACTCTAAGAAGACAAAAAACGCTCCATGTGCGCAACGATACGCTGCGTGCATCCAAATCGAGGCTGGTTGAAGCACATGCTCCCCAAAGAAAAATTTGGATGGAGGTCCAGGAACAACAGATGAAATCTGGATTTTCGAAGCCCTTTTCAAGGGCGTGAGTACTCGATTTGGGCCACTAACCATTGAAACGTCAATCGAAAAGTATCAAACTTATGGTCAAAGTGGAAATGCTGGTGAAATGCGCCGTCGAAGAACCATCATCTTCAGCATTGATACCTCTGCTGTGATGACCTTTTCCACACATCACGTCATCATTGACTCATCAAACTTATGCTCCCCAAACCAGCCGTCGGCAACTCACATCCCCATTTTGGGACGAGTCTCCATTTCAGACACTTACTCCAAATTTTCAACCTGGATTCGTGGGTGACTGTTTTGACGGTTCAAAGGGGGCGAGTTGCCGACGGCTGCCCCAAACGAAGATTTTGGAAGGGATGAACAAAAGATGAAATCCGGATTTTCGACTGACTTTTCATTGTCAGTTTTCAATGGCTCGTAGCCCATATCGAGCACTCACGCCCTCGAATAGTGCTTCCTTCGAAATCCGGATTTCATCTTTTGTTCATCCTTCCAAAATCTTCGTTTGGGATGGATAAAACTATCATCTTTTGTTCCTCCTTCCAAAATCTTCGTTTGGGAGGGATAAAGGTTAGATATGCTAGCACCATCCGGTGATCTCTACAGACACATGCTAAGTTGCTTCGTACAATGGGCTGATTTCCTAGTTGTGTGAGTTCGACTTGAAGACACCACATAATGACACTTGCGTCATCGTGTCATCGTGTCATCGGTGGGCTCGATGTGCTCGATGACAACGCCCCGTCGAGCCATGTCTCGCAGGAAGCAATCGCCTTCGGCTTCGAAGCCTGGTACCGACGATGTCCCGTCGCGGAGGATTGTGATGGATGCTAGACGAGAGTCGTCGTAGTGATCAACGAGGTCTCGAACCGTAAAATTGACACAGTGGCTGAGCGCTTGGCCACACACGAAGAGCCGCCGAGACTCTCGCAGCGTTCGAATCAGCTCCATGTTGAGGTGCGTCTGCGGGTCTTCGGCGACGGGGACTTCGGCACGCAGCGCGCTGTACATTTCCGTGAGGCAGTTCTGTCCCTTCCAAACGAAGACAATCTCTTTCATGCGACTCTCCGCCCACTCGTCCACGGCCGCTTGGATCTCTGGGTGGACGTTGTGGCCGGGCGAGCCCATGATGCAATGCTCGGGCCAAATGCAAATCTGGAACCGACCGCGCTCGTCGAGTTGTCGCGCGTAGTGCTCGACCGCACGCTGGTGCGTCGGGTCCCTAGCGCGCCATTTCCTCGTTCGGACGTCCTCGTGCGAAATGATGGTGAACGGGGGTGGATGATGGCCGTAGTCGTCCACCCAGAAGATGGCGTGGGCGATGTGCATGCGCTGGTGCGAGTCGAGGGTGATGACAATCCGGTCGATATTCCGCGTCCGGATGAATGTGGCGATGCGGGTGGCATCATCGCCCGACGATGGAATGGCGAGAGACCCACCGGGGTGAAAGTCGTTCTGAGGGTCGATGATGAGGAGGGAAACTCCCCCCGAGACACTGGACTGGAGTGCAGTGTCTCGGGGACTGGGCGCGTTTTCGTGTGATTCCTCGCGTGTGAAGCGGACGGCGTTCAATGTGCTTTCCATGACGCTGATGCGATGTCAGAGATGTGTCTTTTAAATCAGTTTTGCGCCCGATAAAAGACATCGAAATACAAAACAAAATGCTTCAGGTAGTCAAATCTTCGTAGGGCATGCATTTGTGTAATCTCGCCGACGCCTGCAAGCGGTCGCCCAGTCGGACATATCTTGGTCGCCACACGGGAACCGACCTTTCCGGAACGAGTTTGCGACGCACTTTTCAAGGGTGTGAGTACTCTATTTGGGATACGAAGCGTTGACAGGTGCGTCGAAAAGATGTTCCGGACGGTCTATTATAAGCCTTCCAGAATCTTCGTTTGGGAGGGGTAGAGTTGTTACAAAAGATAGTAGCATCCCATAAAAAAATCAACACATCGCGTGCTACTATCTTTTGTACCATTGTGCAAAGTTTACCCTCCCAAACCGTGGGCCAAACGAAGATTTTGGAAGCAGGAACAAAAGATGAAATGCGGATTTTATGCTCCCCCAAACGAAGATTTTGGAAGGAGGAACAAATGATGAAATACGGCTTTTCTACCGACTTTTAAATATTTCGTAGCCCAAAAAGAGTACTCACGCCCTTGAAAAGTGCTTCGAACATCCGGATTTCATCTTTTGTTCATCCTTCCAAAATCTTCGTTTGGGAGGGATAGATTTTCGAAGCACTTGTCAAGGACGTGAGTTGCAAACGCCAGTTGGGCGCCAATGGGCGGACTATTGTTAAGCATAATCCTCCCAAGACGGAAAAATGTACGCCAAACATTTTCAAATAGGATGTGAACGGACTCGCTGTCATTTTTTGCAAACGCTCGTTGGACGAGTTATGGTTAAAGGGCGTCGCACCAAGCCGTGTTAAAGGGCGTCGGTCGTGCGTGAGGACAGTCTACGATTTTACAGGCTTATAACATGATGATGTGTCTGTCGAAATCAGTGCATGTAGCGAACAAAAAATTGCGCAATTTCGCACCCACTACTTAACGAAGGAACTGGCATACGTGAGTACTCAACCATCAGGTCAATTCGATACATTATTTTTAAATCATTTTAGTTTCCATTGTATATTGGCCTGATGGTTGAGTACTCACGTATGCCAGTTCCTTCGTTAAGTAGTGGGTGCGAAATTGCGCAATTTTTTGTTCGCCATACCGGTTCAAATCACAAGATGATGATATCATGATGAGTCTGTCGAAATCAGAGGATGGTGATATCATGAAGATTTGTCTGTCGAAATCACAAGATGATGATATCATGATGATGTGTCTGTCGAAATCACAAGATAAGCAAGTTTTTACAAAGCCGTGTGAAAGAGGGCGTTGCACCAAACTATGGCTCGTCGGTCGTGCGTGGGGACAGGACAGTCCATCGTTCCAAAATCTTCGTTTGGATCATAAAGCTTACCCCACCCAAACGAAGATTTTGGAAGGATGAACAACAGATGAAATGAGGATTTTCGAAGCCCTTTTCAAGGGCGTGAGTACTCAATTTGGGCCATGAGCCATTGAAAAGTTCTTCCTTCGAAAATCAGGATTTCATCATTTGTTCCATGTGGGAAACAACATTTGCGAGAAATAGCCACGCCGGATTGGGTAGGCCAGTTTACGAACAGAACACACTGCTGAGTATGGGTGAATCTCCGTAAAGTCCCTACCAAATCCGGCGTGGCTATTTCTCGCAAATGTTGTTTCCCACATTGCATTTGTTCCTCCTTCCAAAATCCTCGTTTGGGGAGCATAAAGTTGAAGCATGCGATTGCGCGGAACTGGACGTGACTTCTGACAAATTTATCCCTCACAAAACGAAGATTTTGGAAGGAGGAACAAAAAGATGAAATCCAGATTTTCGACTGACTTTTCAAGGGTTCGTAGCCCAAATCGAGTACTTACACCCTTGAAAAGTGCTTCGAAAATCTGGATTTCATCTTTTGTTCCTCCTTCCAAAATCTTCGTTTGGGGAGCATAAAATTCCGACTCGATTGGTCGAATGGTTGCGGCCCGACATGCTCTCCATTTACACGGATGCGATGCCATCGCGACCGCTAGTCAAAGTAAAATCGCAGGCGCTAGTACAACCGACATCGCACGACGAGGGGGGGAGGGGCAAAAACAGTTCGGCTTTTGCTCAGTTTGGTAGTGAGCGCGTCGACTTCGATCTGCAGGGTCGCATTGCGCACCGTGAGCGCGTCGACTTCGCTCTGCAGGGTCGCATTGCGCACCGTGAGCGCGTCGACTTCGCTCTGCAGGGTCGCATTGCGCACCGTGAGCGCGTCGACTTCGATCTGCAGGGTCGCATTGCGCACCGTGAGCGCGTCGACTTCGCTCTGCAGGGTCGCATTGCGCACCGTGAGCGCGTCGACTTCGCTCTGCAGGGTCGCATTGCGCACCGCAAGTTCCAAACACTCGTCGACTTTGGAACGGTATCGCCGTTTGTGGCGCCTGTAACGTCCGAGTAGGGCTCGGTATTTCTTTTTGAGTGTCGTTTTACCCCGCCGACCGTTGGACGTTGGGGAGCGTTCCGCGCAGGTGGCGTCGAGCGTCAAAAGGCAAGTTCCTAGGTCACGATTCAGGCGCGTCAGCACGGTCTGAGCGAGATTGGAGAGTGCATCGGTGACTGGTAACATGATGCGGTGTCTTACTTTTATGTTTAAAATTGTACACCCTTTGCGGTCGCACTCGAAATGTCTCGCATGCGTGCGGTTCCGACTCGTTCACGATGTGCGACGTTTCATGTCCGTTCATGTCGTTCTGAGCGCCTCTGACTGCAACTGAGCCACTCACGAGTCGCGAATGTGTTAAAGACAAGGCCCATGCATTAAGATGTCAACTGTGTTGCACACATTGTCGAGTAAATCCGACCGAAGCAAGATGAGCAATAGCTCCCTACAGCAGTCATTCGCCGAGTACAGTGAGCTAACGCCGACCGAGCTGAAGAACGCGAAAAATGACCTGAGCGTGTATTACGCGCAACGGGAGACCGTCTACGCCGACCCGCCGTACAAGAACCAAGCCTTCTGTCTCTTTTCGTGGGTCCCGTCGGAGAACGCCACGCCCGACGAAAACGGCGTGTACGGGATGATGAAATTCCGCGGCGCATTCGACAGTGAGGATGAGATGAACACACGCGCCGAGTTCCTCGTGAATCATTGCGACTCGTTCCACCGGATTTACCACGCACCGATCGGTCGACCCCTTCCGATTACACTGAAGGAAGAGTACGTGCGCGACATCAAGTTCGCCAAGCAGTCCTCGTCGGACGACGACGTCATCCACACGTCGGTGAAAAAGGACCAGGAAAACGAGGCCAACGTGCAGAAGGAGCTCCATGCAAGGATGAAGATCATCAAGGAGGAGGAAACCACCGCGCCGACCGTGGAGCCACTCGACGAGTACATTCAACACAAAGTCAAGATTGCGTTCAATATGGCGGCGATCGACAACTTCCTCCGGCAGATCGAAAAGGCGAAGAGCGTCATCCGGGCCTCGAATGAGAGCGTCTTGTCGATTGACCTAGAGAACCCCGACTTTAGCGCCAAGTTCATCGACAAGTACAACGAGACCCGTTCGTCCGTCGGGATTGACACGGTGCACGAAAAGGACGAAGGCATGGAAGCGATTCGGAACATGAGGCACACACAGTCCGACATCGAACGGTATCTTGGCAAGTGATGATGATGTCTTGGTAGGTTGGCAATGCAAGATGGTGCTCTCGCGATTGGGAACAAACAAACGAACGTGGCCTGATGGTTTTGTAAAATTTACCCTCCCAAACGAAGATTTTGGAAGGCCGAACCAACATTTCAGAGTACGTTTTCGAAGCACTTTTCAAGGGTGTGAGTACCGGGTTTGGGCGACCAAACGTTGAAAAGTGCTTCGAAAACGTACTCTGAAATGTTGGTTCGGCCTTCCAAAATCTTCGTTTGGGGAGCATAAAATTCTCGCACTTTTACAAACGACGCGGCCTCCGGTGAGCACATGGAACCGACGGTCTTCACACTCGTAGGCGGTTACTACGTCGGTTAGACCGTTACGAAAACAGAAATATTTTGTGAAAACGCATTACTTAAATAGCAGTATGTACGGAACAAACGTGTACAAGCGACTCGACGTCGACTATCCAACCGACGCGCCCATAACCAAACAACCCGATGCCAACCTGTCCAACTACAACACGCAGCTCTCTCGGACCGTGCTCCACGACGAGAATCGATACAGCGACACGCAGATTAGGCCTAGAACGAGTGGCAAGTATGAGTACGTTCATGCCATTCCGACGGCAGAGGATGAAGGTGCGGAACACGCGACCAACCTCGCACAGGCAGCCAAGCGTGGTCCGCAGCCCGGCGTCGATGGGCTCCCAACCCCACCGACGCCCACGCAGGCACCGTACGCACCATCGGAGCAAAGGCCATCCGCTTCGACCCCAGACCCGGTTGAATCGCCACGCAGGCCCGTCGTCCAGGCGATGGATGAGCCCCGTCCACATGCACCCCAAGCCGACGAACTGAGGGCCATCGAAGTATCCAACCACCGGAAACTCGTCCACGACACCAAGTCGAGCATCATGGCGAAGAAAGAAAACTACCGCAAGTGCAAACGGCGCAACCGGTTGCTGCTCTTCGTCTTTGTGATCGTGCTCTTTCTGCTCTTCGCGGTCGTTCGTCGAATGGGCATGCCAAAATAATATAAAGACTTGAATTATAAGAAAAATGTTGACCCCTTCCTTTTTTTTTAAATGCAAAACGCTCGAGGGGCATATCTTAAAGTATGTGGTGGAGGTTTTGCAGAACAACTTCAAAGTCATCTACTTCGACGTGGACGCAAACGGGATGAACGTGCGGAATATCGACGACAACCAGAATATCATGCTCGACGTGACGCTGGACGGTAGTCGCTTCGTGTCATTTCAGTGCAAATCGAAGATCACGATCGGCGTGCACATCGACCACATGTTCAAGATCATCAAAACCATCAAAAAACAAGACTCTGTAACGCTCATCGTCTTGGAGGACGAGCCCGGGATGCTACGCATCGACATCGAGCGGGACTCGGTGTGCTTCTGCACGTCCAAACTGCCATTGCAAACCGTGCAGTTGCGCAATATCGACCTGCCGCCGTCGACGCAGTACGTGCATGTGATCAACCTGTCCTCGCGCGACTTTTTCAAGATCATCAAGGAGGTGTCGACCATCGCCGACAAAGTCCAAGTGGCGACCACGTCCAATTGCATCGACATTCTGTCCGACAACTCGGGAATGTTCTCGAAAACGTTCTCGATCGGAGCGGGCACGGTCTGCGCCGATGCGTCCGAAAGTGCCACCGAACCCGTCGTCAGCACCTTCTACGTGCAAGAGTTTCAAAAGTTCGCCAAAATCGCCATGATGTCGTCGATGTTTACGATCAAAACAGGGACCACGGTCCCACTGTGCATCGAGGCCAACATCGGCCAGATCGGGACGTTGAAGGCGTACATCAAGCACGTCGACCTGTCGACTATCATGTAGGGTGCGTCTCGTCCTCCACCGTGGGTGGGGGGGGGTCCGGTCGCTCCATCGGATTCGTCGTTTGCATGACCTTGGGAATGGGTCATGCAAACGACGCTCTGCGCTTTTTTCAACGTTTCGTTCCCAATTCGACTCCAACCCATTCGAACTCACACGATTCACAAGATGATAGCATGATGCTTGTGTGTCTCAAAAATGACGATGATAGCATTGATAGAACGATGGTGTGTCTTGTCGAAATGTCAAGATGATAGTCTGAGGATTGTGTTTGTAGAAAGACGTCGCATTAGTCGTGTTGAAGGGGCGTGCGTGCGATTCGTGTTGAAGGGCGTGGAGTCGTGTTGGGCGTGCGTGCGATTCGTGTTGAAGGGCGTGGAGTCGTGCAACATAGCGTCATTCGAACTCACACGAGTGACGAGTCACAAGATGATAGCATGCCGATGTGTCATTCGAAGCACACAAGATCTGACGCGAGTGAAGAGTCACAAGATGATAGCATGCCGATGTGTCAGTCGAACTCACACGAGTGACGAGTCACAAGATGATAGCATGCCTATGTGTCATTCGAACGCAGACGAGTCACAAGATGATAGCATGCCGATGTGTCAGAACTCACACGAGTCACAAGATGATAAACAGGACGATGCCCATGTGGGAAACAACATTTCCGCGAAATACCCACGCCGGATTTTGTAAGTAAATGTACGAATCCAACATACTATTTAGTATAGGATACTGTCGTAAAGTCCTTACAAAATCCGGCGTGGGTATTTCGCGGAAATGTTGTTTCCCACATGGAACGCAGGTGAAAAACAAGGGGGGAACGCTGATAATCTCCGCGGATGCTACAAATGCGACCGAAAAACAGTCATGAAGATAATAATAAGAGAATAGGCAAATGACATGATGAATCAGCATGTCTTTCCTCATTGCCTGAGAGGAGACTGACAAATGGTACAGTAAGTCGATTGCCAAGTATTGTCTCATGTAACTGCTCACGACGTCGACGAAGAAGCCACTCTCATCAGGGTGGAAGATGACCTTGTCGACATTGTAGGCGATTGCAATGGCCGATAATGCACATGCAACCAAACAAAGGAATGCCTTACTTTTTTTTGTTACCTCAAAGGAGAGATAAAATCCGAGTAAGAGCATGGCAAACAGCGTGTCATACAAACACCACATGCTGTTTTACATGCAATAGATTCACCCTTAAATCTGAATCTCCGTGAAGCGAGCATTAAATTGCGCAATTTCAGGCCCCCACTTAAGGAACACAGTTGAGTATGGTGTGATTACTCACATTTGGGCCAATTTCTACACGAAATCAACAAACATAGCATGATATATGCACATGCGTGAAACATTGGCCCAAATGTGAGTACTCACATCATACTCAACTGTGTTCCTTAAGTGGGGGCCTGAAATTGCGCAATTTAATGCTCGCCACTAGGAATCTGATTCATGCCCCTAGTGTAGACGTATGCCACTCATCCCCCCATTTTAGACAATCTCCCTTTCGGTCATTTCGACAAACATCTCAACCTGACAGTTAAAGAGCGTGCGTTCCATCCGTGTTAAAGAGCGCGACTACTCACTGACGAGCCGTGTTAAAAAGCCTTAAATGGCGTGCGTTCCAGCCGTGTTTAAGGGAGTGCAAGATGGGTGGGTGGATGTTGCTATGTCTTTTGTAAAATCTTGGAGTGATGGTCCACTGATAGATTACAAACCAAACGCATGCTTTTGTGCATCCTTCCCAAATCTTCGTTTGGGAGGGTTAAAAATCTGGGAGTGATGGATTACAAACAAAACGCATACAGATACACGCATGCATTGACGGACTGTGTTGTCACTGTTGTGTTAAAGGGCGTGCAAACGAGCCATGTGGGAAACAACATTTCCGCGAAATACCCACGCCGGATTTTGTAAGGACTTTACGACAGTAGCCTATACTAGATAGTATGCTGGATTCGTACATTTACTTACAAAATCCGGCGTGGGTATTTCGCGGAAATGTTGTTTCCCACATGGCAAACGAGCCGTGTCAAAGGGCGTGCACGATGTGGGTGGGGTAACAAGTTCAGAGTAACAAGATGAAGATAGCATGCCGATGTGTTTGGGGTTGATGATACTATGCCTTTTGTAGTAAAATCTGGATGTGATGAAGGATAACAAACAAAAACGCATGCAGATGCATGCATCATCAAGGATCCGGTTGAAGGATAGCGGGTTGATGCTACATCTCTTGTAAAATATTGGAGTGATGGATTACAAACAAAAACGCATGAGATGGATGCATGCAATGACATTGACAGACTGTGTTGTGTTAAAGGGCGTGCCAACGATCCGCGTGGCATGAACGATGGGTGGGGTTGATAATGCTACAGTAGATAAGGAACGCGGTTGAATATGGTGTGCGTTTATGCTCCCCAAACGAAGATTTGGGAGGGCAGTCTTCCGAATGATTGCAGAATCAGACAAGTTCATCTCCCAAACGAAGATTTGGGAAGGAGGAACAAAAGATGAAATCCGGATTTTCGACTGACTTTTCAATGGTTCGTAGCCCAAATAGAATACTCACGCCCTTGAACAGTGCTTCCTTCGAAATCCGGATTGCATCTTTTGTTCCTCCTTCCCAAATCTTCGTTTGGGAGGGATAAATTTCAAGAAGAGTCGCGTGAACATATCCATCGTGTGCAGGATGTTGTAGTTCCGCAACGTGCTGAAGTGGTGCAACATGGTTTCGACGTCCGCTGCAAGTTGTTGGCAGCGCGTGGTTGCGATGTCTCCTAACAGAACCGTCGTGATCGTCGCAAATGCGTCGCCCGACTTGTACGCCCACACGGACCGGATCGCGTGGCTTACTATGTGAGCAACGTTCGCACGTCCGTATTGTTCAACGCGTCGACCGACCGTTAGCATTGATGATGCGCATGCATGCATGCATCCGTATGCGTGTTTTGTTTGTAATCCATCACTCCAAGATTTTACAAGAGACATAGCAACATCAAACCCACCCATCGACGGGCCATCGTGTACGCCCTTTAACACAACACAGTCTGTCAGTGTATGCGTGCATCCGTATGCGTGTTTTGTTTGTAATCCATCACTCCAAGATTTTACAAGAGACATAGCAACATCAAACCAACCCAATGACATCAGTGCACCCATCGTGCACGCCTTTTAACACGGCTCGTTGGCACGCCCTCTTTAACACGGCTCGTTGGCACGCCCTCTTTAACACGGCTCGTTGGCACGCCCTCTTTAACACGGCTCGTTGGCACGCCCTCTTTAACACG
>Ga0209358_10001497_pt1 | contig 18486 bp, 28 predicted proteins | sample LauGreFa1BDMLBSN_2_FD_187574 | JGI IMG/M metagenome (GOLD analysis project Ga0209358, IMG submission 187574) | Freshwater lake microbial communities from Lake Michigan, USA - Fa13.BD.MLB.SN (SPAdes) (version 2) | ecosystem: Environmental > Aquatic > Freshwater > Lake | place: Lake Michigan, USA... | reverse complement strand
TAAGTAGAAAAATTAAAGAGGGTAAAGTTGAGGTTAGAGTTATGTATCGTTCTTATTCAGATGTAATTTGGAGCGAATATGTACCACTTTCTCAATTTAAAGATAAGGAACAATTTTGGTTGATGCTAGAATGCTATATTCAAACGAAACATAAAAAATAGATAATCTAAAATGAAGTTGAATATAGAAAATTATACTAAACCAATTGGTTGGGGTTTCTTTAATGGAAGATTTACTTGTATTGATGCTATCGAAACGGATACATCATATAGATTTCAATTTAAAGATAACCAATCTCCTACGTTACAAGTATTGTGGATAGAACTAAACCGAAATGGTAATTGGGATGTAGAGGATAAAAAATATTATTATGTATTAAATTATCTTAATTCAAATGGACATTATGTATCTGCTGATTGGTTCAATAATATTGGAAATGTAATGAATGCCTTTGGTGAGGGTTTGAAAAAATCAATGTAAATGAGAATAAATAAATTAAAAGGTGGATTTAGACCAATTATGAAAAAGAAAAAGTTACATATAAAAAATTATGATAGAGAAGTTACTATGATGATTTTTTGGGGATGGGATATTATTGCCGCAGATGAATCAGAAGAACTATATAGCTTTCAACTTAAACATAGAAGTAATAATAATTTAAGAGTATATATTACTTTAGGTAGAGAATTACAAATGGCACCAGACCCATACTTTGAACCTATGTATCAAGTTTATATTACCGATGATAACGGCGATTGGGATTATAGAGGTTGGTTTAGAGCGCATGATTTAACATATAAAAACTTTTGGAGTGTAGTGGAAGAAATTGTTGATAAACATATACCAACTGATTTACCTTTTTAATTATGCTAACAATACAAAATTTTAAGAAGATACAAAACCAATGGTATGGGGATTGGCAGATTGGTAGGACTGATGAAGGTAAACAATACTATGCTTTACAAGCAAGGCATAAAGATGCTAAACGAACTGTAACATTGGTTATATTTAGGGAAGGTAAATTTGATTCGGAATGGAGTGAATTGGTCTATGAAATAAAATTAATGGATGATAAAACTACTAATGTAATAGAAGATTTTGTATATAAAGCAACTTTAGAAGATATGGAACTATTTGGGGAATCTTTAGTACATTATTTGAATACGATATAATTATTTAAAAGAAAGTATATGGCAAACTTAATAGAAAAAACAAAACGTTATTTTGAATTATTCTCAACCAAAAATGTAAAAGGTTTGGAGAATGAAATTTATGCTGATAACATCCATCTAAGAGATTGGAATGGTGAATGGAGAGGTAAGCAAGCAGTATTGGAAATGAATGAAAATCTTTTTGTAAACGATTTCACTATGGAAGTGGAAGATATAAAACAAGCAGATGAAACTACTATTGTTCAATTTACACTTCATATAGCCGGTACAACTTATAAGGTTGTTGATATTATAGATTGGGATGAAGATGAAAAGATAAAAAGAATATTAGCATATAATGGATAAAAAGAAAGGGAGTAATTAACTCCCTTTTTTATTTTAATCTAATAATAATTTTTCATCACCATCATCAATTTGGGTTACATACGTTGATGTGGTTGTAGTAGTGCCTGTTAGTGTATATGCCCCACCACTACCATTTCCTGTTGTATAAGTGATTGTACTTCCGCTTGGATAACTTGATGTAGTAAGTGTACCACCTGTTGTAATAGTTCCAGTTAAAGGAATACTATATGGTGTTGTTGATGGATATGTTATAGTACCACCCCAATTAGGAATACCCCAACCATTGCCAATAGGAGTACCAACATTATCATCTACTTCTTTTAACTTCTCTCTAATTGTATCGAATTGTCTTTTACTAATATCATATCCATTGATAGCATCTAAAAATCCTTTCAACCATTGTGTATATTCTTGACTAGTCATAATAATTTATTTTTACAAAGATACGAAATATTTTTGAATTATCAAAATATAATTGTATTATTTAAAGAACCTTTTTTGACATATTAGGAAAATACAATTTTTATTAGTTTTTTAATAATTGGTTGTATAGTTATATAAAAATAATATAAATTATATGATAAACTTACTTATAGCACTTGTACTAATATGTGGTTCATTTGGAGCTACAATTTCAAAAACAACAAAGGAATACGGATTCAGAAAACAAAGAGAACATACTGAACCATTAAAGTTAGATTAAAATAAAAACCCCCGATTAAGGGGGTTCTTTGTTTGATTAGCTAATGTCAACTTTGGGCTTAGTTTGTTATTACTTCTTTAGGAATCCTTTAGCGAATTTCACTAAGAAAGGAACAACGAAGTATCCAACCAATCCACCTACTAAGAAGTGAAAATTGAATACGAAATCTACAACTGTCTGCATGTTTCTATTTGTTTAAGTTAATCATAATAACATAATAATAAAACAAGCGCTGATTTGTTATAATAACTATTCTATAAAATACTATTAAGGTATTTTTGTATCACATTTTGTCACATCAAAAACATTATGATACTATATAAATTTTATTATTCTATATTAAAGATATGATTACATTGGCTGTATCATTATTAATTGGTACTTTAAAATATTCAACATTGTATTTGTCTAACATACCAATAATTTCTCTATCAATCTCCACACTTTCTTCTAAATTTTGAAAACGTCCATCTGCTTGATACATTGATGGGTCTCTTTCCAAAACTATATTTAATGAATCGTAATGAGAATGTAAATCAACAATGAACTCATCAAACTTATATCCATAAAACATAGCAGGATATTCTGGTTCTTCATTATAACGGTCTTTATAAATTAATCCAAATAGAATTGGTGAATCAACTATAATGTAATCAACTTGCCCATAAAGACGAGAAATATTACGATGCTGATTAGCCGTAATATAAAATTGGTCTTTAACTGCATATACATTTCTTTCCCATGCTTGCAATTTAGGAAACTCATAAGGCATTTCAACATTGTATCCTGCTTTTTTCATTTCATAATACAATCCTGCTGCTTGTGTTGATTTTCCAATTGAAGGACCACCAAATAAATTAATAATTTTACTCATTGTACAAATATACGAAAATTTATTGAAAGGACAAAATAAAGGGGAGAATTTCTTCTCCCCATTTATTATTAATTAAAGATGTATCTAACACCTAATTGCATTTGCCAACGAGAACTGAATCCTACGTTATCTCTAAATGAATCGGTGAAAGGAACTTTGTTTCTTCCATCCAAATAAGGGAATGAGAAGATTGGAGTTTTACCATCAGTATCCATTCTTACAAATGTAAGTGGAGTCATAGTTGTTGGAACTTTGTTCACACCTAAATCTTTACTTAAGAAGTTTGTGAAGTTGAACATATCCATAGTAACTCTCAATGTATGCTTTGTATTTTTATATTTGATATAGAAGTCTTGAGTGATATTTAAATCTGCTCTATGAACCCAAGGTAATACTAAACCTTGTCTTTCTACAAATTGACCTCTACGAGAGTTAAGATAATCGTTACCTGAAATGAAAGCATCTAATTGATTCCACAATTCAGTTTGTGTACGAGTATCAGCTACACCACTTACAGCAGATGCGTTTACTAATTTAATTTGAGATGCATCAGCTGGAACAAACATCAATTCGTTTGCTGAGAATCCATCGTTATTTAAATCACCTGCGTATGTGTAAGATAATGAAGATTGTAATGGATTAGGAGAACCTTCATACAATAAACCAAATGAGGTTCTTGTATTCTTAATGAATTCTTTACCATATACAAAACTAGCTACTATTCTATGAGGTAGATAGTTGTTTGAGAAACCTTCTTCAAAGTTATTAGGATTTGTAGAAGTTGGTCTAGCTCCCCACATTGTGAAAGCGGTAGAACCATTGATTGTAGCATCTTTAGCTGTTTGACGAGTGTAAGATGCGTTTACTGCTAAGTTCTTAAATTGTCTTTGAACCTGTAATGTACCAAACAATACATAACCAATGTTAGCATTAGTCATATAGATTGCGTTACCAATGTTTGGATTAGCTGCTGTTTGAGCTGCACCAGTTGCATCGTAAACTGAACGCTTAACAAAACGAGTTTGTCCATTTACTAATGTTATGTTACCTGTTGATGGTAATACAACATTTTGGAATACGGTAGCGTTAATGTTCTTAATATATGTACCTTCCGCAGTTACAGTCCATCCTAAGATTTTCTTATCAACTGCTAAAGTTGATTTCCAAACTTGCGGATATTTGTAGTTAGGGTCAGTTACATTAAGTGAATATGCTTTTGATAAACCTGGTGTTGGTGTTGGTCTATATGTATCAATATTAGGAGAGAACATATATCCAGTTCCATTTGTAATAGAACCAAATAATGCCATACCCGTATTAGATGCTTGGTTAGAAATCCAAACGAATGGTGGAGGTCCTTGGAATAATCCTGTACCACCACGAACTTGTAAAGTTTGGTCATCATATACATCCCAGTTAAAACCAACTCTAGGTGATAATTGTAAAGCATTCTTAGGTGCTAAACCTGTGTTTAAGTTTACACCATCATAGAACTTAGATAATGTATCAACTACTGGATTGTAAAGGAAGTTATCAGCAAATGCTACATAATCTGCTCTCAAACCATAAGTTAATGTTAAGTTATCTTTTACTCTGAATTTATCTTGAGCAAATAAACTTAATTCAGTATTCTTAGGCCCAACCAATGGAAACTCATCAGTTAATGACCAAGACAAATCATACACAGCTGCTGGTTTTGTACCTGCTGCTGATGCATAGAAGTCAGCTAAGCTATTGAAACGGAAAGCACCTGCGTAGTTAGGTGAGAAACCATTTTTATATTGCTTAAATGAATTTTGTGTACCGAATGTAAATTCGTGCTTACCTGCGTATAAATTGAAAATGTTGTTCAATTGAATTACATCTGAATTTAATACGTTACCATAAGTAAATCTTTCATATCCAAATGTAGTAAAAGGTAAACCATTACCATCTAAGATGTCCACTTGTGGAAAATTACCACTTGTTAATGTACCCCTAAAATCTCTTAACTTAGTATAACCAATTTGTAATTTGTTATTTGCTTTGTTAGAAAATCTAGTGTTTAACTCACCAATAAAAATATCAGCGTTGTTATTAATTGTATAACCACCACCATAGAAAGGCATTGATGTTGTACTTGGTCTTCTACCATTTGATGAGTTTACTGATTGTGAGTTAGATGCTGGAATATCTGCCGAAGAACGTAACATTGTATATTTTAATGAGAACGAATTCTTATCATTAATATTCCAATCTAATTTAGTAGTTAATCTTTTTGATTCAGAACCATATTGATAACCTTGATACGCACCTGGATCGTAATTGTATTTCTCAATTAAGAATTTTCTAAGCGCATCTAAATCAGAAGCCTTAGCTTGAGATACATTGATACCATTTGGAGTGTTATTAGCATCAGATGCTACCCATTGTGTACCTGGCTCCATTCTACTTTCTTGTTCACCATTTACGAAAAAGAACAATTTGTTTTTAACAATTGCTCCACCTGCGGTGAAACCTTTTAAATCATAAGTAAAATCTTGCTTTGGTAAAGTTACATCACCAACTTTATAACCCTGTAAATCTTTGTTCTTAAAGAATTGGTATGCAGAACCAAATGCTTGATTCTTACCACTACGAGTTACGGTGTTGATTGAACCACCTGCAAATCCACCAAACTTAACATCGAATGGTGATACGTTTACTTGAATTTGTTCAATCGCATCTAAAGAGATTGGTTGAGCGCCTGTTTGACCACCCAATGTGCCATCACCTAAACCGAAAGAGTTGTTGAAGTTAGCACCATCTAAAGTAACGTTATTCAATTGAGAAGATAAACCACCAAATGATAAGTTGTTTTGAGAAGGAACTAATTTAACTAAGTCTTTCCAGCTTCTATTAACGTTAGGAACTGCTTCGATTAATCTTCTATTGATAATCTCTTGCGAACCATTACGGCTAGAGTTAAATACTTTGTTTTGACCTGAAGTTACCACTACTTCTTTCAAAGTTGTTGATGCTTCTTTCAAACTAAAGTTTGCTTTGTGTGACTGACCCAATAACAATGTAATATCGTCTTGATGTTCTGCTTTGAAACCAATTGATGTTACGTGAATTGAATACGGTCCGCCGATTTTTAAGTTTGGCAAGTTGTATCTACCATCAGCACGAGAAGAAGTACTATACTTCGTACCCGTTGGCTGGTGAGTAGCTACAATTGTTACACCTGCTAATCCGGCTTTTCCATCTGAAACCAATCCCTGAATCTCAGAGGTAGTTTCTTGCGCACTTGCTCCAAATGATAATAGTGTAATTACTACCATAAGGAGAAATTTTCCGATTTTTTTCATGTGTTTTTTGTTTTTGTTTAATTGTAACTGATTAAAATAAAAAAAGGGTATAGAGATTTCTCCCTACACCCTTAGAGTTTATAGCTTGTTTAAGGCTAAATTCGTTATATATAAATTTGTGTATGTATATTCTACATTCATAGGCTTTGAAACATTTTTTACTCTTATAACTATATCCATTTTTTGTAAAAGTTTAACAAATATACGAAAAAATTTCCACATAACCAAATAAATCATTGAGAATCAATCAATTATAACTGGTTGATACCCAGCATTTTGTAAAAATTGATGATTTTTAGTAAAAAATAGGTATTTTTAGTGATTTTTCAACAAAAACCCGAAAAAAATAGGTATTTTTTAAGAAAAAAACAAAAAAAAGGGCTAAAAAATTAGGTAATATCAGGTATTTTTCGTATATTTACTATGTAATAGTAAAAAAGATATGAAAAAGTATGAATTAACACTAAAAAGAACCGAAATGGTTGCTTCTGGAGCGTATGATGGACGTTTCAGAGAGAAAATTGTAGTAGATAAAAAGAAAAAAGAGCGTAAAGATTGGGCTCGTAAGAAATTTACTTTTGATTTTAAAAACTTTAAATAAAAACCCCTTATTATGAGAAAGACAGAACAAAAAGCATTAGAGTATTTGAAGAATAACCCTATTGTTGCTAAATTTATTGAAAAATTAGATACCGAGCGTAAAGAGTATTACGAAAAAGCTACTATGCCGAATCAATACAAACCGGTAGTAGTTGAAGTTGGTAATAAGTTTATTCGTATTTGGCATGGTAGTAGTTGTTGGGGATTTATCAGTAGAGTTGATGGTGATTTGAAAGGTTCACCTATTAAAAAAGGTGATTTGTTGAAAGCAGCAACTTGGAAAGCTCCAGCAAAGCACGCTAGAGGTAATATCATTGATGGTACTGCTCGATATGGTGTGTATGGACCTGAATATTTATAAAATTTAAATGGAATTAAGACCGAATCAAATAGAACCTGTAAAAAAGGGTGTGGAATTCTTTAAAAGTAAGAAGCCGCACCCTTCAATTATAGTTGCACCTACCGCATTTGGTAAAAGTATTGTTATTGCTGAAATAGCCCATCAATTAGGTGAGAAAATATTAGTTATTCAGCCTTCAAAAGAGTTATTAGAACAAAATTACAATAAATTCATCAATTTAGGTGGAAAAGCATCAATTTACTCCGCATCTATGAATGAAAAGGAAATTGGTGATGTAACTTATGCTACAATTGGTTCGATAGTTAATATTGCTTGGAAATTCCACGAATTAGGTATTCATAAAGTGATTATAGATGAGTGTGATAGGTTTCCAAGGGAGCCGGATGGTATGTTAAGGAGATTTTTAACGGCAGCCAAGATAACACATATATTAGGATTAACAGCAACCCCATTAAAGTTACAAACAAACATAGATGCTAACTTCCAACCATTCTCAAAGTTGGTAATGCTTACTTCAAAGAGTAAAAAGGGTAATTTCTTTAGAGATATTATTCATGTTGCTCAAATTAAGGAAATGTGTGATTTGGGATTCTGGTCACCTTTGGAATATGAATCGTATGATTTTGAAACTGGTGATTTGGTTTACAATTCTACAAAAGCCGATTTTACGGATGATTCAATTCGTAAGGCTTATAAGCAAAATGATATAGCAGGTAAGATAATTAAGAGAATTTCGGAATTGCCCGATAGAAAATCCATTCTTATTGCTGTACCATCAATTGAGGAAGCAAAAGAGCTTTCAACCCGCCTTCCAAGTTGTGAAGCCGTATTTAGTGGTATGGCAGATGTGGATAGAAATCGTATTATTGATGATTTTAAGGCTCTTAGGTTGAGGATAGTTGTTCAGGTTACCATTCTATCAGTTGGATTTGACCATCCAGAATTAGATTGTATAATAACAGGTAGACCTACTGCATCGTTAAGCTGGTGGTATCAGTTCGTTGGTAGAGTAACCCGTATTCATCCAAACAAAAAGAACGGATTGGTTATAGATTTTGTTGGAAGTGTTCCTAAGTTCGGAAAGGTAGAAGATTTATACTTTGAATACGAAGCTCCGCTTTGGAAACTATATGGTGAGGGTACAAAGTTATTAACAGGTATTCCACTTCACGAAATTGGTTTGCACAAACAAAATCAACCTAACCCACACGATGTAGCCGCTCAAGGGCCTGTGGTTAAAATGACATTCGGAAAATATAAAGATACTGAAATTCGTAAGATTCCAATTTGGTATCGTAAATGGATGTTGGAAAATATTAAATGGAATCCTTTCAATAAACACATTCAACAAGAACTCCTTAGATTGAAAGAAATCGGAATCTAACCCATCTTATATTTATTGGTATGAGTAAAATAAAATACTACATACTAAGATATTGGGTTTCTTTTACCTTTTTGGTATTAGCAGTTTATTTTTATCAGCCACAACTTTCATTAACACATTGTTCACCAAATACACTAATTGTAGATAGTGAAACAAAAACCCTTTTAGGTTTAGGTGAAATGACTTGGATGTGGATACTAATGGCAATAGCACATGGAGCTAATGCCTGTTATTGTGATATTAAATCATTGTTGAAAAAAAGATAATGATAATATCAACCACCATATCAAAGTTAATTAATCTTTTGTTATTGGTGTTTGGTTTTATTTTGTTTTCGTTTTTATCTCAGCAATTGAAATATAGATATTATCAATGGGTTGGATTTAAAAGCCCATGGGTTAGGAAAAAATTATTTAAAAAATTAATAAAATAAAATGTACGTTATCCATAAACAACTTATTCCGGTTGATAAAAACGTTGGTGACCCTAATTGGGCAAAAAGACAAGTTTGGGTTTTGAAATTAAATCCCAACGATACTTTAGATGAATTTGAGAATTTATCAGATGCAGAAGCTAAAAGAGATGAATTAATGAATTCAGACCCAACGGGCCGTATTTACAAAATTTCCTTAAAAAATGAGGATGGGAGTTTTTCAGACATTTAGACCAAGTTTCCTGGTTATTGTCTAAGTCTTTATTTATACTGCTTCAAGTGTCCCAGTGTCCAGTGTCCGTAAATATATATTGTCACCGCTCCCGAAAAAGCAAGTTTTTTATAAAAATTTTTCAAAAATAAAAATATAGTTTGTTTTCCTTTGCTATATCAAAAACTTTTTGTATATTTGTGGTTCACTAAAAAGTATAATGTTATGAAAGAAGAATCTGCAATCGAATATTGTGAAAGAGAATTCCCACAAATGATGGAAGAATTCAAAAAGGTTCAAGCTGAAATGTATGAAACCTTTTGTAAAAAACAAAGGAACTATGGGCCTGGTAATATTTCGGTTGGAACTTCCCTTCAAACAAAAGAAGATGTAAAACTATCACTTACAGGCCTTTGGTTCAGAATCAATGATAAGGTTCAAAGATTAAAGCAATTGGTGGTATTAGGCCAGCCTGATGAAGTAGGTGAATCAGTACAAGATACTTACCAAGACCTTTCCGTTTATGGAATTATTGCTCAGTTAGTACAAAGAGGTAAGTGGGCTAAGTAAAGAATTTCGTATAGGTATATTTATCTATATGCAATATTATAGATTATACGAACTAAATAATCAGTATCCATCAATAGGAAACTATATAACCAGAATACCTGGTATTGTAAACTTATATGGTGTATATTCTGAAACAAACATATTGCCAATTGACATAAAAAGTTTAGATGGCTTAAAATATGTTAAAGGAACAACCTTCAGATTTATTGCAAAAATAAAAGAAAAAGAAACAGACACTGTTAGTAAATTATATACTTCCGAAAAATATTTTAAAAATTTAGAAGCATCAATAAAAGAATCTAATCCGTATTTTGTAAATAAATCATTTGATGAAATTTTTATTATAGAAGTTTATTTGGATTCGTTTGTTCAGTATTTTGAATCGTATATACCAAAAGAATATTTAGCAGGAGTTTCTGTATTAAAGAATAATTTTATAAATAAAGATAAATCAATAGATTATGATGCTTTTGTAAAATTCTTAGATTGGATAGTTGCATTATCAACATTAAAAGAAATAGATACAAATGGTGTTATATTACCGGAATTGTTAGTAAATGTAAAAACATTTTCAATAGACCACGAAAAAGCATATTTCTTTCCAAACGAAATACAAACGCCCGAAACTAATGCGGCCATAACAAAACGTGATGAGAAACTAAAAAATACAAATCCAGAAATATTAGCTAAAATTTCAGAAATTAAAACTAAATTAAATAAAATAAATACTGATATATTAGTGTATAAAGAATATATAGCACAAGATGATTATGAAAATATTGGTTTATCAAGAAGTGAATTAGTTGTGGTTGGTCAATTAGAAACAAGAACATACACTTCTGGAAAACATTTTTTAAATAGAAGAAAACAAAATGATGATATACGAAGGGATTTGACTTCTTATTTAAATAAATTAAGTTCAATGAAAGCTACATTAGAATTAGATCTTGATGCTTTAGATAAAGCAGGTGGATAATATTTTAATCTTTTTTATTTATATTTATAAGTAATAAAAAGGTTGCCTATGGTTAATCCGAATGTTGCATGGCAGAAGTATCTTAATAGTTCTAACCCCGCTATTAACAAATATCTTAGTGAATATGGGGATGGGATTCTTCACCAAACATTTCAGCGATTAACATCAGCAACTAAATCTAAAAAATCTCACATCATTTTATTTCGTTTTAAAGAATCTGATATTGTTTGTAAAATATATCAGAAAGATTATATGTCTGCTTTAGAACTACTTCTTGAACTTTGTATTAAATTAGAAAAATACGAAATGTGTAGAGATATACATAATCAAATAAAAATCTTCAAACTAAAAGCGGCTAGAGGGAAACCAAAAGCAAAGGTTATGAAATTAAAAACTTAAAATTAATCGGTATGGCTAAGAAAAGAGTTAGCGAAGAAGAAGTTCCAAAGGAAGTAGTTAAAGAGTATAAGTTATCTTATCCAAAAGTTATAAAAAAAATAAAATTTAAAACATACAATCAAAAAAGATTTTACAAAGCAATTGAGCACCCCAATCACAATATAATAATGGGACATGCTTTAGCAGGAGCAGGAAAAACATACATATCAATTCAAAAAGGTTTAGAGTTATTATTACATCGTTTATCACATATTGAAAAATTAATAATCATAAATCCAACCGTTGATGTTGGTAACGAAGATAAGTTAGGACATTTGCCTGGCGATTTAATGGAGAAGATTGCAGTACATAATGAATCATCTCTTTTCATAATGCATAAAATTATCGGACCGGTTGAAACTAAAAAGTTAATAGACCAAGGTAAGATTGAATTCAGAGTATTAAACTTTTTAAGAGGTATTAACTTTGAAAAGAGTTATATAATTTTAGATGAAGCACAAAACGCATCACCACATCAATTAAAAACTTTAATTACTCGTATTTCTGATGATGCTAAGTTGATTATAGAAGGTGACCTTTCACAATGTGATAAGTATCGAACAAATGGTTCACCAGCTTACACAAAAAGTGGATTCTTTGATGTGTGGAAACGATTGGGTAATTTAAAGGGAGTTTATCAAATAGAATTTACAAGGGAAGATTGTATTCGTTCTGGTATTGTTAAAAGGGTATTGCAAAGATACGAACTAGAGGAGCAAATTTTATTGGGTGAAAGTAACCCCTATGAATTGGACTTTAATTTTAACCCATTTCCCGAAGAAGTTGATGAAATAGTGGAAAACTCATAACTCGTTGATTTTCAATAAGATATAACTCGTTGATTTTCAACGGGTTATATTTTTGCCCTAAAATGGAGCATAACTCGTTGATTTTCAACAAAAATACTTTCTAAATAGGCTAGAAAATGTTTGGAAAATTCGGGTATTTTTCGTATCTTTACTATGTAAACAAATTGAGAGATTATGTCTAATAAGAAAGTAGTATGGATTGATATGGATGGTGTGCTTGTTGATTTCAATAAGCATGTTGAAGAAACTATATCAAATAATGAATTTTTGAAAAATATCTATAAAGGTAGATATGACCACATACCGGGCATATTCAGAAACCCACCACCAATTGAAGGAGCTATTGAAGCTATCAATAAATTAGCAGAAAGTGGTAAGTATGAATTGTATATAGCTACCGCAGCACCTTGGGGTAACCCGATGGCAGCTATGGATAAGAGATTTTGGATTGAAGAACACTTTGGTAGATTGTTCCATAAGAAAATGGCAATCACTCACCTTAAAGGAATGTTGATTGGTGATTATCTAATTGATGATAGAGTAGCAAATGGTGCTGGTGAGTTCAAAGGTGAACTATTAAGATTCGGATGGTCTTACGAAACAAAAGAATTTAACGAATACCCAACTTGGGATTCTATACTTAAAAAACTTTTATAATGAAAAAACTTTTAACCCCTATCGTTTGTTTATTATTTGTAGCTTGTGAAAAAACTGATGTAATACAACCAATAAAAGAATATCAGTTTACAATTGATTCGGTTCTCACACAAAATGGATTACGAAGCCTTCCTAAAGACCAAAATGGTTTGTATCATTTAAAGATAACAACTGTTGGTAGTTCTCAATCACATAGAGTTGTTGGAAAGATTTTAGTTAATGGTAAAGAACCTTATCCCAATGAAAGAGTAAATTATGAGAGTAACCTTTATTGGTGGTTAAGACAAGGAGATACAACGGCAACTATTACACAAGCCTATGTAAATTATTTTACAGGTCAATATACAATAGTTAATCTTCCACCAATGATTGCTAATAAAGATGAATTAGTTCCCACAACAAATTGTTGTTCTTACAGTGGTAAGGGTGGTGAAATTAATACTGTGATTGCACCGATAAGAGAAATGATTGGAGATACTTTAGTATTAAAAGCAATACACACTCCTTCAAACAAAACAATATTCACAAAAATAGTAATTGAATAATGAGAAAAAAAGAAGTTAAATTACCAATGACACCAATTACCGAAGATACCTTTATAAGACAAGGTTGGAAAAAAATTGTAGGTGGGGATGGTATTGGTGAAAGTGGAGAAGATGAAGATGGACATTATTATTGGGTATTATCAATTCCAAAATATAGAGATGATGAATTTTCGCCTGTGTTAGTTTCAAACACAACTGATGAGCAATTAATGCTTAAAGAGATTGGATTAAAATCCGGTCAATTTTTTATAGAGATTGGTGATATGGATGGATTGGGATTTTGTAGTAGCGAAGAAGAATTGGATGTACTATATTCAGCCCTATGTGGTGAGGATATTGAAGAAAATTTGGAAAATCAAGAATAAATTCGTATATTTGTATTATGAGAAATTATACTGAAAAACAATTGAAGGAAAACTATGATAAGTTTATAGCCTTCGTAAAGAAAGCATTCGCTAATCAACCTGAAAGATTAGAGAAGTTATTACATATGTATTCCGAAGAAGAATTAGGAATGGAGTTATTAATGGCACCTGCAAGTGGTAAAGCACATTTCCATTCGGCATATATTGGTGGTTATATTGACCACGTTATGAATGTATGTAAAAATTCAATTGGAATGATGAAGCAATTCAAAGAGAATGGTGGAATTATAGATTTTGAAGTTGAAGAATTATTGTTTGCAGCACTTCATCACGACTTAGGTAAGTTGGGTGATTTGGGTAAACCATATTATGTGGAGCAAGAAAGTGAATGGCATCGTAAGAATCAAGGTTCTTTATTTAAGCAAAACCCAGACATCAATTATTTTGATGTAACTCATAGAGCATTATGGACATTACAACATTATGGTATTCATTTTACACAAAAGGAAATGTTGGGTATTATGTTAGCAGATGGTTTATATAATGAAGCAAATAAAAAATACTTTGTTTCCTATGATGAGAACTTTCAATTAAAAACTGAATTACCATATTTGTTACATTGGGCAGACCATATGAGTTGCCGAATTGAAAATAGTGAATATAGAAACGGCGTGAAATTTTAATTTACGCTATATTTATAAACCGATAGGGCTGGCCAGCATATCGGAGTATCATCCAAAAGGAGATACAAATTAACGCTTAAAAAAGGTAAAAAAATGAAAAACCAAATTCAAAGGGGATTCCCTACCCCGCATTTTAGGGACGAGTTCTTCTCACCATTAGATACTTTATTCGATAAAGTATTTTCAGAATCATTTCCTGAATTAACAAAGGAAATCGGTATCAACCCATTCCAACAAAACGCTTATCCAAAATGTGACATCATTAACTTTGATGACCGTATTGAGATTGTAGCAGAAGTTCCTGGTCTAACCAAAGAACAAATTACCATTGATGTTGATGGTGATGTGATTACACTAAAAGGCGAAAAAGCAAGTAAAGCAACTGAAAAAGAAGGTGGAGTATATCTTCGTAGAGAAGTTAAACGTTCTTCATTCTTAAGAAGTTTTACAGCTGATTCTAAAATCTTTGATTTAGATAAGGTAAAAGCATCATTTGAAGATGGTGTATTGGAGTTACAAATACCAAAGAGAGAACCTGAAAAACCAAAGAAAAGAACAATTTCGATAGGTTAATTCTATCACAATATAAAGGGTGGGTATCAAAATCCACCCTTTTTCTATTACGCACATATTTATACATAAACAAAATAATAGTTTTATGAAACCTGAATACAAAATGAGAGCTCAAGAGAATTTAGAAGCAATTGCAAAAAGAGCAAAAGTTATTTCTGAAATGTTAAATGGTGAAAGACCAGTTAATCAAGATGAAGCAAAAAGAGCAACAAAAGAAATTGAAAGATTGGTTGAATTAACAACAAATATAGTAGATTTATCATAATAAAATGAATTGGTTAAAAGTATTAGTTGGATTATCAGCAATTCTTATAGCTGGGTGTGCAGCGTATTTCTCCGTAACAGGATTAGGTGTTCTTTTTGCAGGAGCATCTATTTCTGTAATGGTAATGGCAGGTTCTTTAGAATTGGCTAAATTAGTTGCAGCAACATACCTAAAGCAAGAATGGGATTCCTTAAAAGGATTTAACAAATGGTATTTAACTATATCAGTTGGTACTTTAATGCTTATCACATCTGCTGGTATATTTGGTTACCTATCCAATGCTTTTCAACAACAAAATTTAGGATTACAAAAGATTGAAAGAGATATAGCAGTGTATCAAACTCAAATTACTAAAAATGATGGAGAGATTGCACGTTATACAACTCAATTAACTAACCAACAAAATATTCGTAACTCACAAGAAGCAAATCTATCTAAACAAATTGATAAGGATAAATCAACTGCAAGAGTTTCACAAATGATTCGTAGTGCTGACAAAGAGATTACTTCTATATCCAAACGTATTGATGAATTAACAAAACAAAATAACGTAGCATTAGATTCAATCAACGCTATTAAAAATGCCAACATTAATTTAGAAAGAGAAGTTGGTGGATTTCGTTTTGTTGCAGAAGCATTTAATGTACCACTTAATACTGTTGTAAAATTCTTTATATTCATTATAGTAATTGTATTTGACCCATTGGCAGTGGCACTTATTATTGCATTTAATGGGTTACTTATGAAACGTAAAGAAGAAGATGATTTATCGGATTGGGATGTTACATTAGGGGATGGATTAGATGATGATTATAAAGAATATGAAGTATATGGTGATAAGAAAGAAGAACCGATAGAATTATCAGAAAATGATAAAAAAACACTTTTTGATAATTTAGAAAATCCACCACCACCAAACGAAAAATTAAAAGAAGCGGCTTCTCAATACAATGAGGACATAAAAAAAAACGAAATTGATTCCATTACAACAAATTTGGAAGAAGATGTAACATTAACCGATGAAGAAAAAAAAGCATTAGAGCCTGAAATTACTGATGAGATACTAATGAATCTTCAAACGGATTATTCACCAAGACCTATTGATTTGGATGGTGATGGTACTATTGATGGAATAGATACGGATGGTGATGGTTTAATAAATAAAGTAACAGCTCAGCATCCAAACAGAGCTATGGAAATAAAAAATATTCTTCCGTATTATGCTAGAAAAAACTTTAATTGGGCTGATAGAAAAAATTGGATAAATGACCAAAATGCGGTTAATTATTGGATAAAGCATATCAAACCTTCCCAATATCCAACGGATTTTTCAAGTAAATCATATTAATATTTGGTAAATTCAAATAATTTTTGTATATTTGTATAACAACAAATAATACCAAATGATGAATTTAGGATACGCTTGTATCAATATGACAATGGGTAAAAAAGTTACTACTAACCGAGCTATGGTTAAACGTACTTTCCAAACAAAAGGTTTAGATTATGTTTCTGAATTAGCATTAGCAAATGCTAAAGATATAATCAAAATATTAGAGTGGAATAGAATGAATGGAATTAAGTTTTTCCGTTTATCATCAGCCCTTATACCTTGGGGAGACCATATTGATATTACACAACTAAAAGATTACAAAGAGATTAAGAGTGAGTTAAAGAAAGCTGGTGATTTTGCCAAATTTCATAACATGCGTATTACTTCACATCCTGGTCCATTTGTTGTATTGACTTCACCAAAAGAAGAAGTAGTTACAAACGCTATAGCAGATTTAGAATTACATGCTAAAGTGTTTGATATGATGGGATTATCCAAAACACCTTACAATAAAATTAATATTCATTGTAACGGAGTATATGGTGATAAGCAATCGGCAATGGATAGATTTTGTAAAAACTTCAAAAGATTATCTTCATCGGTTCGTAGTAGATTGACTGTTGAGAATGATGATAAGGCTACAATGTATTCGGTTTTAGACCTTATGTATATTCATCAAAAGATTGGTATTCCGATTGTATTTGATTATCATCACCACAAATTTTGTACAGGTGGATTAACCGAAGAAGAAGCAATGAAGTTAGCAGCTTCAACTTGGCCAGATGGTATTACTCCTATCGTTCATTACTCAGAACCAAAGGAAGGAAACAAACCACAAGCTCATGCTGATTATATAAAACAAATTCCTGATACATATGGAGTTGATGTAGATATTATGGTTGAAGCAAAAGCAAAAGAGTTAGCAATATTACCTTTTATAAAATGATGAATTATATAGCAATATTAACCTTTCAAATAATGTTCAATATCTTTAAGGTATTGGAAATTAAATTTACTTATGAGAACCAACTAAATCGGTTACTTGTTAATTCAGTATGGATTAATTTAGTATCTCTTGCTTCAGTTTATTTTTCATTGGATAGTTTGTTAAAAGGTGATATGTGGGTACTACCATTTTATATTGGTGGTAGCGTATTAGGAAAATGGATAGCAATGACTCAAATGGATAATTTGGAATCTAAACTATTTGTATTCTTTAGAAGTAAAACCGAAAAACCTAATAAAAATGTCCGCACCAAAATTAATTGATGTTACTCCATTTGAACCTTTAATTATTAAAGCGCATTATGATGGGTTTGATTTTAAAAAATTAGAACCTGTATGTGAAGATTTAATAAAAACTACAAATATAAAAACACATTTGGAAGTTGGTAACGCTGCTAGTTCGGCACCAAATAAAAGTAAAGCACCACATATAATTTCGGAATTTAAAGATTTTTATAAATGGTTAAATGAAATAGCTCAACACATCATTTTAAATGAGTGGGGAATGTATAAAGGACATATGTACAAAGTTTCAAATTCTTGGGTAAACTTTCATGGTGAAGGTGGAGTTACTGAAAAGCATCATCACGGACCTACTATATTAACAACTGCAGCTTATTTAAATATGCCGGAGAATGGTGGATATATAGAATTCAGAGACCCACTAGAATATCATAAAGGGTTTTATATGAAACAATATGATGATGAAATTTATGGGTGGAAACAAATACCAACTACTACTGGTGATGTTTTATTTTTTCCTGGCTATCTAAGGCATAGAACTCAATCAAACAAAAATTCATCTGAAAAAAGATGGGTATTAACTTCAAATTATATGAATTATTAATTATGGCA
>Ga0209358_10001496_pt1 | contig 18491 bp, 14 predicted proteins | sample LauGreFa1BDMLBSN_2_FD_187574 | JGI IMG/M metagenome (GOLD analysis project Ga0209358, IMG submission 187574) | Freshwater lake microbial communities from Lake Michigan, USA - Fa13.BD.MLB.SN (SPAdes) (version 2) | ecosystem: Environmental > Aquatic > Freshwater > Lake | place: Lake Michigan, USA... | reverse complement strand
AGGTAATAATCAAATAAATAATTATAATAGACGTTTTGATATTAAATTATTTAATAATAATACTATGTATATTAAATATAGTGATATAAACAAACAATTTTATAATATAAATGAAGCAACAACATATGCATCAATATCAAATGAATTTAAAAATTATTTATTAAATACTAATAATAATAATAATAATAATAATTATAATATAAATACTCATAGTATTGAACCAACTAAAATAGATGAATTTTATAATAATAATTTTATAATAGGCCCTGTTACACAAATTTTCCCTCCAATATTAAATGATGAAATTGTTAAAAATAAAGACATAGCTAAACAATTAAATTTAATAACTGATAAATTAAAAAAAAATATTCCTGTATTTATAATTGGTTATGGTGCTAGTGGATCAGGAAAAACATCTACATTGGTATATTATAATAAAAATAATGAAAATGGTATAATTATAGATGTATGTAATAAATTTGCTAGAGAAACAAATTATAAAAAATTAAAAGTTAAATCATATGAATTTTTTGTAAATCAATATAATGATGAAAATTCAAAAGATAATATTCCTAAAGTAACACCAAAATCATGTACTCCAAATAATGATTATATTAATTTTACATATAATGAAAATGATTTTTTCTTGGATGATGATTATGTTCATTCTAATTATTTTACAGATAGAACAAATGATATTACGCAAACTTTTAGACAGAAAGTCACTAATTTAGGAGTATTGTTAGTACATTTAATTGATAGTGATAGATATGTAAAAGCAACAACTAATAATCCAAATAGTTCAAGAAGTCATTCATTAATAATATTAAAATTTAATAATGAAAGTGGAAATTCAGAATCAGAACCAACATTAATTTTGGGTGATTTTGCAGGTGTTGAAAATGCATTTGAGTGTGAAAAAACAGAAGTTCTTGAACAATTTAAAAATATTAAAGTAGATGGAAAACCTTCAGAGAATGAATTTTATAATAGATATGCAGCTGGTATACCACAATATTCATATGCCTCAAAAGTATTAAAAAAAGGTATATGTGATCCATGTTCAATTATAGAAAATAATGATTATTCAAAAGATCCTCAACTACAAAAAAAAATAAATCTAAAAAAAAATATAAATCTACAAAATAAAATGGCTTCAAAAGGAGAAGCACCTGAAGAATATATTCCAATAAAATCTGAAACAAGGTTAATTAATGAAACAATAAAAACCAAAATTAAGAAATATTTTACAGAAAATGAAAAAGAACTTCCAACATATAGAGAAATAGAAAGATATATTATTAATATGTTACCAATTAAACAATTTAATTCTAAAATTGAGTTAATATATGCTTATAATAAAACAAAAGCAAAATTTAATCGAATGTTAAATTTTATTGTATTATTAAGGGATTTTAAAAATCTAGGAGAAAATGATAATAATGCTAATAAAATTAACTTAATAAAAAATTTAATAATAACATTACTTGGTAAAAATACAATGTTTACACTTGATGATATTGATAAATATACAATTACTACAGATGATGTATTTTTATTTAATGATAATACTACTAGTTCATTTAATTATAATGATTATAATAATTTTAATCCTCATAATGATATTAAATTTATTATAAAGAATTCTTCAATAAGAAAAAAAAACTTACAAGTTTTATTTGATGCTACTAATAGAACTGCGATAAATACTACTATAAAATATGATAATCTTAAAAAATTAGATTATATAATGAGGAATTGGAATGCTAACAATATAAATGGAAATGATTTAAAAAATGATATTTTTAAAATGATTAAATATTATGGTTCTGGACCTAAAAATAATATGACAATAGAAATAAAGACAACACAACCACTTGAAGAAAAAAAAGCTATAAAAATATTAAATGAATATTTTAGTAATAATGATAAAAACTCTGCTACACAAATATTAGAAAAATACATTATTAATAATAATGTTTCAAATGATAATCTTATAAGTTTTGATTTTAATATACATCTAGATGATAAGAAGAATAAGATTGAAGAATTAACTAAAGTTAATTTAGGAAATATTAATGAAATAATAAATAAAGAATTAAAGTGTTATTTAAACAATAATATATTTATTAATTTATTATGCCCAAAAGCAATGGAAAAAATAAGATCAGACGATATTACTGTAGATGGTTATAGTAAAATTGAGAGTATATTTAACTCATTTATAAATAATTTATCAAAAGATTTTAATTTTGATGATTTTATTAAATTAATGATGAATGTTTTTGAATTTACTAAATATTCTGATATAAAATTAGCTGAAAAAGGGAATAATTATAAAATATGTTTATTAAGGAGAACAGAAGGATATATGATTAATAGAACATTATTTGAAGTACGTAAAGTAATCGAATCAATAATTAAAGAAAAAAATAAAGATCAGATTAATATTGTACCAAGATTTATTAATGAATGTTTACCATATTATTGTAATAATGATAATTGTTTTATAGCAGACAAAGATAATGCATTATTAGATACAAGAGTAAACGAAAGTGTAATTTTTTCAGCAATTAAAAAGGAAAATATTGATATTACAAAATTATTAGTATGTGTTTTTTGTGTTTTAAATGTATCATATTCTGCTAATAATCCTCCACCAGTTCCATATATAAATATTAATAATTTAAAAAATGCTTATTATAGTAAAAATTATGAAAAAATAAAAAATGAAGCAGATCAAATTAAAGCAAAAGTACAAATTTTTTTACCTAAAACCGACACAATAGTAGCTGATGAAACATATAAAAGTTTTAATTCAATATCATTATTTAATAATAATGAAAGCATGAATATTTGTAATAAATTTATAAACCTTATTGATAAATATAATGCAGTTTCTGCAATTGGAACATTAGAATTTGTAGATAGTATTTCTAAATATTATAGAACAAATCAATTATGTCAAATTACAGAGCCTAAACAAATTAAACAAATTACAGATCCTAAAAATAAAAAATATAAATGGACAGATATATTACAAATAAAATCTACCACCGGTGGTGGTATAAAAAAAAAATTACTCAATAAAAAAGGAAAAAAAATAATTAAAAAGAAAAAAATCATCAAAAAACATGAAAATTAATTATATAACTATAAAGCAAATAAATGGGAAATACATCATCTCGTAGTTTGGAATTTAATGTATTTCAAAAAGAATTAAATTTAATAAATGATATGATTAATAATATAATTAATGATAAAGATATTTTTTACAATAAAGATTATAATTTTTTATCAAAAGATGTTTGTAATAAATATCAATTAATTCTTGAAGAAGAATTATCTAAACATCTCAAAGTATCTATTAAATCACTTGGTACATCTTTATATTTAATTCCTAAAGATGACGATGAAAAATTAACTAAATTTAAATTAACTAAACAAGAAATATGTGAAAAAGTATCAAATCATTATATAAAAATCTTATATATTTTTTCACTTATAAAATATGTATATAATTTAGAAAAAAATGGTGATCTCAGTGTAGGTGGTATTATAATGAGAAATATTAGAATTTTAGATGATATTATGGAAATTAATTTCTGTGATATGCCCCATAGAAATTACAAATTAAAAGGACTTGCAACATATAAATTAGATTTCTCTAAATTAGAAGGGTTTCAATTCTTTGTTGATTATTTCCTTGATAAATCTGAAGCTTTAGCTTTTATTGGATTATTACGTAATATTCTTGGAAGAAATAGTAAAAATCAAATTACAAATAAAATATGTGAATATTTTGATAAAAATAAATTTACAAAAGAAGATTTATTAATGCTCGAAAATTTATATGAAAGTCGTTTTAATGAAAAATTAGTATGTAAAAAAAATACAAATACTGATAAAAAATCATCATTATTATCAAATCATAGTTTAAATCTCAATATATTTATTAATAAAGATAATCCAATATTAGATAAGGTTGCATGTTTTGCACCTAGAAAAATAATAATTAAAACATCATCTAAAGAAGGTAGAAAAGTATTAGATTTATACAATATTATGAAGAAAAATTATAATACTAACTTCGAACAAGTTTATAAAATTTTAGACAAATTAATTATTAAAAAAAAGGAAAAAACAAAATATGAATTACGTGATATTGATAAGAAAACATTAGATTTATTAGTACATGAAATCAAAATAATAATAAAAACATTTTATCTTCAATCTTTTATAGATTATCAAAATATTATAGATTGTGCAAAACTAGTTCCGAATATTGAATTTACATCGGAATAAACAGTGGATTTTTTCTTGATTTATTTTTTTTATAAATATTCTTATAATAATTTTATAAAATTACTTTGTATTAGTAGTAACTAATCTGTATGTGGATGAATATGAATATTTACTTGATATCCATTAATATTCTCGATCTTATTCGAACAAGATACTTTCGCCTTATAAAACTGTGTACCAAAACCTTTTGTAAATGTGGTAAATAAATCTGAAAATTCATCACCGAGTATATTAGCAACTATTTCTTCTGTATCATTTACCTAATAATGATTTTAATCTTTTATCATTATCATCTCTCCAAATAATTTTTTCTATCATTAAATGTCCAATATCATTAAAAGTATATACATCAGATGATACATTTAATAAAGAATTCATTTCGATAATATAAATGATTGATGTTTTAAATATTTTATATAAATCAAAAAAATTATTTAACATATATTTTTTTTATTATAAAATATATAAAACTATATTCAATTACATAATTTATAAAAATGATAGAAGATTGCAGTGTAAATATTAGAGAATTAATTAATTTAAATAATAAATCAAATAATATCAAAACAATTAATGAATCAAATAAAATTAAATATGAATTGGATTATTTAAAATATAACATAAATTCTATAATTAAAAATAAAAAAAAAATAAAATTAACCTCAGAACAAAAACAATTTGTTAATAATGTATTACCGTATTTTATTATACATAATATATCAAAAATTAAAGAAGTGTGTTTTTTGTATGATATTGATATAGATAATGATATTCTTGATAGTGATTATGATGAATATTATCAATGAAATTAATAATATTTAATTATTCTAATAAATTTATAATTGATTTATTTGAATAAATTACTATTTTTTATTAAATAATTATATCATCAAATTTATAAACTTTTATATATTGTTCATTTATATCTAGATCTTCAGAATAAATATCTTGAATATATATATTTTTACTTAAACTAGAATTTAACTTTATATGGTAAATATCAATTACATCAATAAAATAATGATATATTTTATTATTAATATAATCAATATTATATGTATAATTTATAATATAAAATTTTTTTTATCATATTTATCTATAATAATAAATTGAATATTTTGATTTGTTTTTAATAATTCATTTTCTTTAATCTTTCTAATTTTTAATTTAATATCATCAAATTTAGAATGAAATATTTTAAGTTTAGAAAGAAATATATCATGATATTTTTGTTCTTTTACTTTATCATAAATTTTTTCTTTGTATTATTTTTGTTTAATAACTGTATTTAATGATGGTTGTAATTTAGCAATATATTCATATTCTTTTTTTCCAATTCAACTTTATTATTACAACTATAATTTTCAATTAAAATTATTTTAACATTATTCCATCCTATTTTATTAAAATATTCATACACTTTAATTTTAATATATATTTTTGCATGTGATTTATGAGAACATAGTCTTTTTTCAAAGTATGAATTGTACTTCCAATATAAATCGATTTATTATCAATATCATTATCTGCAATTAATTTATATATCTTTCCATTCTTATAACGTTCGTCCATTTTTTATTATATTTGATTTATTTATTAAATACTTTTCAAATTTTTATTTTTATGTTTTTTGAATTATAATTATTTAGAGATTAAATAAATTTGTGTAAAACCAGAACATTAAAATATCAAAATAACTAAATAACATGGATATTATTGAAGTTATTAATGAAAATATTGAAGCAAATGATATAAATAGTATTGAAAAACTAGTAAATCATTATTTAAAAACTCATAAGGAGAAAAAATATATTTATTTATTAACTAATTTTATTGTTAATTTATATAGTAAAAAATATATAAATTCAAATTTATGGTTATTAAGAGAAATTACGGAATTAATTAAAGAAATAGAATCTAATAAAAATAATGATATATATATAAAAAATTTATGTATTTTAATAGGTAGTTTGAAACCCAAGCATATAGAAATATATAAAGCAAATTTATCTAATAGTGATCATGATAATATTAAAAGAATATTAATGCGTTTTATAAAAGAATTTCCAGAATTAATAGAATGGAAGGATAATTTAACAGAAGAATGTTGGGGATTATTAAATATTTTATATGAAAATATATCGCAAGCTTTTGGAATGTCAGATTGTATTTTAATAATAAATTATCTATTAAGTTGTAAAAATAAACAATTATTTATAAATTCAAAGAAATCTGATAATATTATAGATATTCTTTTTATGATTATAATAAATTATATAGAAGATAATAGATTAATTACAGTAGATATAAATGAATATATATCATTATGTAAAGATTTGTTTTATTATAGATGTAAAGTATCTGAAAAGATAGAAAGAATTAATATATTATTTTATTCATTATCAATATTAACTCATCGTAGAATTAAATTTCAAGAAATTATATATAAAACAATTAAAGAAAAGAGGAAAAATCATGATTTTAAATTAGATTATTTATATGTTATAATACCATATGATATTTCAACAATAAATCAATTAAATAATGAAAAGAGTCTTTATAAAATGAGATTAAAGAAAGAAAAATTAATAAATATAGATAATGATTTAATATTAATAAATGATAATCAAAATAGTAATTATCAAATAATAAAATTGCAATAAATAATAATTTTATATAACTTTAAATAATAATGAAAATAGATATTTTTTATTTTTTAATATATTTTACAACATGGAATATAATCCTTGTAATATTTCATAAATATACACATAAATATATTAATTTATTATATACGTCTTTTATAATATTATGTTTATCTTTTTATATATCATATATAAAACCAGGGTATTATATATATTATTTTAATAATAAAAAATATATAGTAAAAGGATTATATAAATTAATATTTGATATAGTAAATCATTTACTAGTATTTATATTTATATTATATAATTACCATAAATATTATAGAACACATATAAATTATAATACACTATTAGTTTCTATATATTTATTTATAATATATGCATTATTTGTCGATATTCAAGATATTTACAATGTTAAATTCTGTGATTTATTATATATTCATATATTTGCAAGTATAATTTATTATATAATATTTATAATATAATAAAAATACAGTATTATATATAAAATTTGATTAATTTTCGTTATTAAAGTAAATTAAAGAAAGATAAAATGAATTTATTAAAAGAATCACATTTATCTGATCAAAATAAGGAAGATTTAAAATTTTATTTTGAAAAAATAAAAATATTTTTAGAATTAAAGAATCTAATTTTACTCCAAATAAGAAAATAGAATTTTATACACATCCTGAATTTAATTCTAGATGTATAATTGCTTTGAAATTTTTAACAAAAGAACCTATTAAATGTAAATGGAGTGATTAAATTAAACAAATATGGATAAATGTTGGATATTTATCATATACATGTAGAATGTATACACCATTATATTTTGATCTAAATAATGGATATATAAATGGTAGGTTTGTAGAATCTAATAGAATTTTAACAATGGAAGATAAAGATTTGGATGAAAATGTAAATGAGTTTTGGTCGAGAAAAAGTTAATTAATTTAATTATCTCTTAATCAAGAAAAAGTTAATTTAATTTATCATTTTTTAATTATCTCTTAATCAAGAAAAAGTTAATTTAATTTATCATTTTTTAATAAATTTTTCAATATTAAAATGTTATATTTTAAGATTATTTTTAATTAAATATATTATTAATTATAAAATGTTTGAAAAATTACGTATTGCTTACTCTAGAGAAGAAATATTTGGTAAACATTTTAAACCGAGTATAAATGATTCATATTGCATGACAGCTAAAATGTTTTTTAATAATAAAATAAATATAGATGGTTCAATAGAATTAACAAAAGAAAATAATTTTAAAAAAGAAGAATTATGGTCTTATTTATATTATTTATATTATTACAATCATAGTACGATACCAACATTTATAGAAGTAATAGATAAATCAAAATATAAATCAAGTGCTTTAAAATTTTATAATATAATATCAAAAATTTTTAATATAAATGATAATGTATCAAAATCAGCTAAACCATTAGAAAATATAATATTAATAAAATTTATAAATTATATAATAAAAGAATATTCAAAAGATTTAATAAATCCTATATTTGATTATATTAATATACTTATTAAAACAAATAATATGAAATTAAAAAATTTGAATATTAAAGGTGATAAAATAATAACTGACGAGGAAAAACTAAAAAATGCAAATATAATTGTAAAATTAATTAATAATACAAATAATACAAAAATAAATGAAGAAAAAAATAAACTATTTCAAGATGAAAATAATAAATTTCAAGATACAAAAACAGAAAATAATCCAAAATCCACATATAGTAAATTTACAGATTTATTTTCATCAAATTCAAATAAAACAATATATAATAATAAAACTCCATTAGAAATAGAAATAAAATATGATAAATATATTAGAAACAATATTCCACATAAAGAAATGGAAGCACATATAAATTATTTAAAATCTAAATTAGGAGATCAGATATTGGTAAATAAATATCATAAAAATCAAAAAACTTTTATTAAAGTATTAATAAGTAAAAATATGCAATTATCTTCAGTATTAAATAAATTAAAAAATAAATATATAAAAGATATAATAGTATTGGATAATAAAAAAATAAATGCAATATGTAAATTACCCCATTATAAGAATTATAGACGTATACATATTAAATTAAAAGATATGTAATTTAATAATATTCTAACATATTTTAAATTAAAAGATATGTAATTTAATAATATTCAAACATATTTTAAATTAAGAGACAAAAAATTAAGGAATTATACTTATATTCAGTCTATTATTTTTATTAAAAATATATTTTTTATTACTGTAAAAAAAACTATATTATTTTTATTAAAAATATATTTTTTATTACTGTAAAAAAAACTATATTATTTATTACCATAATTAATATTTATTAATATTTTTATATATATAAAAATAATTAAAAATTATAAAATCATTAAAAATATTCTTACATATAATTTATTTAAAAATTTTAATATTTATTACCATTTTAATAATACAAAATATTCAAGTATATATTGTATTTTGATTTAATAATATTATATACTGACATAGGTAATAAACCTTAATTCTTTTGATTCTAAAATATATGTAATTTAATAATATTCAAACATATTTCATGATTTAAATTCTAAATTATATTTAAAACTTCTAAGTTTGTTGACCTATTATTAGGATTTTATTTTAACAATATTATTATGATTTAATTCAGTTAAAAGTTTATAATCTTTTTTTAAAATTTTCATATATATTTAATATATTATCATTATAAAAATAATAATATGAATGTATAAATTTTTTACACATATTTGATATACTTTCATCAATTTTAATATTACAATAATAAGTACTTTTGATGATTATAGTCATTTTGAATTTATCTTTTTATTTTAATTGTATAAATAGTCTTATCAATTTATAATTGAATTTAATAATAAATCATATATTATCAATATAAATTATATTATTATCTATATATTTTTTTGAAGGATGAAAAACTTTTGAAACTAATTCTTCAAAGATAATATTATTTCTTTCTATAATTCTCTTCTTATTTTCATTTTATTATTTAAATATAATTTTGTATTTTTTAAATTTATTTCTTGATAAAGTTTGATAATTCAATGGTTTGTTATTTTCAGTAAACTTCGTGTATCAATATATTTATCAATAAAATCAAATTTTATATTATTATTCCATGAGAGACAATCCAGTCTCCATGGTTTATCAATGTTTCAATAATTTCGCATGTTATATTCCGAAATTGATTAGTCGAACTATTATAACTCACGATTTTGTCTAATAATATCAAAAGTAGTATTTGAATTTTTAGAAAAATCACGTCAATTTAAATTTTTATCATCATGTTTCATAAAGAAATTAAAGAAATTATTATAAAATGAAGTTATTTTTTTATCTAATAATAATTCTTAAATATTTATATAGAGACAAAAGAATTAAGGAATTAGACTATATTTAGTCTATTATTTTTATTAAAAATATATTTTTAATTACTGTAAAAAAACTATATTATTTATTACCATAATTAATATTTATTAATATTTTTATATATACAAAAATAATTTAAAATTATTAAATCATTAGATATTTAAAAATAATAAAAATATTCTTACATGTAATTTATTAAAAAATTTTAATATTTATTACCAGTTTAATAATACAAAATATTCAAGTATAAATTGTATTTTTATTTTTATAATATTATATACTAAAATAGGTAATAAACCTTAATTCTTTTGATTCATATATTAATTTTAAAAACATTAATCGAAATTTTATATATTAAATTTAAAACATTATTCAACTTTTAAACTTTTTAAGTATTTTTTAAAATAAAAACTATAAATAATTTTTAATTACTAAAAATTATTTAAAATTTGATCATATAATAAAGATAATAAACAGTTAATATTAAATATGGATAAGAAACAAGAATTAATTAATAATTTAGATATTTTAAGGAAGCAAGAAATTGCAAAAAAAGAACCTTGGAAAGCTAAGTCTTATAATACAGTTATTAATAATTTAAAGAGTACTGATATTCCAATATATACATTTGAGGATTTAAAAGAAATTAAAGGAATTGGGAAAAGTATTGAAAAAAAGATGAGAGATTTTTTTGAAACAGGTAATATTAAACAAATTAAAAATAATGATGAAGTTTTAAATATATTTAATGAATTAACAAAGATTCATGCAATTGGACCAGCTAAAGCTAATGAATTAATAGAAATTTATAATATTAAAAGTATTGAAGATCTTAAATTACATACAAATTTATTAAATGACAAACAAATTATGGGATTAAAATATGTTTATGATTTTGAACAAAGAATTCCTTATGAAGAAATGAAAAAACATGATAATTATATCACATCAATTGCAAAATCTTTTAATACTGATATACATATTACTGGAAGTTATAGAAGAAAATCTCCAGATAGTGGAGATATAGATGTTTTAGTAACAAGTGATTTTGATAATATTATAAAAAAATTTCAGGAAGATAAATATATATGTGACATATTTGCTCTAGGAAAAAAGAAATTTATGGGTATTTGTAAATTAAAAGATCATAATATTTATCGTAGACTTGATATATTATATACAGATAAGAAGGAACTACCATTTGCATTATTATATTTTACGGGTAATGGTAATTTTAATGTTAAAATGAGAAACATAGCTTTATCACAAGGATTTTCTTTGAGTGAATATGGTATTAAATATCATACAGGTGATAATAAAGATAAATTTGTTAATCATGAATTTATAAATGAGAAGGATATATTTGATTTTTTAAAGATGGATTATGTTGAACCAGAGAATAGATGTTAATTATTATAATTTTATTTGAAATGTTGTTATCTCTTAAATAATATTATTTATAATTGGATTATAAACATAGATAATATAGATAGATGTACTATATCAATCTATATTATCTATAATTTCAAATAAATTTATATTTAATTTTGATCTATAATATCTATTGGAACTTCAACGGTAAAAAGACACGTTCATTATACAGTACCTATAATTGGAAAAAAAACTCAAAAAGTATTATCAAAACATTATCATAAAAATTCAAAATATCTTCTGAAGATATTAATGAAAATTAAATTATATATTATCATTATCAGATACAAATGATAATAATTTTAAAAAAACACTTTATTCTATAAAAAATATAATCAGAAAATAAAGATTACATTTTTAATAGTTTTATTGCATTACAAATATCTTCTTCAAATGTATTTTGTAATAAATATTCTTCTGCAAATTTATCTTTTAATAAATATAATTTCTCTTTATGTATATTTGTAAATTTCAAATTATATAAAATATCTAACATTATATCATAAGCAGTTTCTTCAGAATCAAAATTTATTAAACTAATATGAGAATTTATATAATCTATAAAATTATCAAATCTTTGAACACTTGTAGTTTTATAATTTTGTTTATTGAGAAAGTTATATAAAAAATAATTATATTTTTTATTCATTCTTTCATGTTGTAGAAAAATAATTAATTCATCCATAATTAATTGCATTTTTACTGCATTCATTTTTATTATTAATTTTAATTAATATTCATAATATTAAGTAAAATAAAACTTCAAATTTTATTAATTTAATAAAAAAATAATTATGAGACAAAAAGAATTAAGGAATTATACTATATTCAGTCTATTATTTTTATTAAAAATATATTTTTTATTATTGTAAAAAACTATATTATTTATTACCATAATTAATAAATATTAATATTTTTATATATACAAAAATAATTTAAAATTATTAAATCATTAGATATTTAAAAATAATAAAAATATTCTTATATATAATTTATTAAAAAAATTTAATATTTATTACCAGTTTAATAATACAAAATAATATAGTATATATTGTATTTTGATTTAATAATATTATATACTGACATAGGTAATAAACCTTAATTCTTTTGATTCTATATATTTTATTTAAATATAAGATTTTATTTAAATATAAGAGTTATAATTGGGAATTTCTAAAGGTAAATTATATTTTTTACAAAAATCTACCATATTTTCTCCACCACATGAATTATTACATGAAAAACATATAGGGATTAAATTTTCAATAGAATCAGTGCCATTATTTTTAATTGAAATAATATGTCCAGCATTATAATTACTAAAATCTATTTCTTTTTTGCAACATTTACAGTAACCTTGCATTGAATTTGGATAATATTTAGTCCATACCTGTAATCTGATTGTTTTTGGTAAAACTTTTCTTTTTTTTTTAACTTGAATATCTTCTAATTTAATTTTATTATTTTTTTTGAATGTTAAAGAATTTATAAATTCAGTAATCCAATTAATATTATTCATCCATTCATCATCTTTATCATTTGTTATATACAAAACAGATTTACAGTGTTTTAATGCTTTATCTAAACATCTAGAAGAGTTTTTATCATCCATCATTTTCCATTTATTAACATTAATATATTTAACATAATTAAATATTTCAGTAGCCGATGAAACTTTTTTATATATGTCTGAATCTGCTAATTTATCTAATAATTCATTTAGATTAATATTGGGTCTATTTGGACTTTTAGATTTTGATATATATATTTTAAATTCAGATAAAAATAATTTTGAAAATTCATCTAATATTGTACGTTTATTAGAATCTAAAATAGTTTTTATAATATAATCAGGTACAGGTTCATTTAAATTTATTAAAGTAAAAATTTCATTTATTGATAGATTAGAAGATGGTGTGATAATGTTTAAACTTATGATATATGATGGATGTTGTAAATATATTTGTTTCATACTCATATATCTATGAAATCCATCAATAATGATAAATTGTTCATCTATTTTTGCTAATGTTAATTCACCTATATATCCAAATGTGTTATTTTTCCTATAAAATTCTATTTGATAATTTGAAATTTCATTGACTCGATCAATATTTAAATCTCTTTGAACTTCTGGAATTATAATTGGTAATGCGACAAGTTTATCAATTGTTGTATAATATTTGGATTGGAAATTATCAATCGAATACGCAAAACTTAGATAATTCATTTTAAATAATTAAATTCATTATAGTAATTTTAATAATATATTTTTAAATACTAATAATCTATATAAATAATTTATATATTTTTTACTATATAAATATTATTTATTATTATATTCTAAAACAAAAACTATTTTACATTTTAATAATATAAATTATAATATGGTTTATAATATTTTTTATAATAATCTTTTAATGATTTAAATTCTATAAATCCACCTGTATATGTTCTTTTTCTTTTAGTATGTTTTTTATAACTATTATAATTTGAGTTTACCGATATATTATTATTTGTAGAACTGTTAGTATAATTTGAATTAATATACCTTTTTCTTTTTTTTGTATAATTTGTATATTTATTGGATTTAAAATCTATAGTTTTTTTTGTAATTCTATTATTAATTTCTGAAAATATATTATTTACTGATTTGATGTATGTTTCTTTATTATAATCATAATCATAATTACTATCATATTCAATTAATAAATCTAAATTAAGTTTTAATATATTAAATTTATTAAATATACATATAAGTTTTATATATTCATCACAACTACAATAACCATATTTAATTAATGCTAAATTTTTAATAGATGATATATTATCATTAATATTATAGTATAATGAATCGTGTTTTATAATTTTAGAATTTAAAATAAAGTTTTCAATATTAATCCAATTTTCATCTCTATTAGGATGTGTTAATAATAGATATGGATCATTAATCATAATCCATATAACAAGATCTTGTAAAGGATACATATCTTTATTATAAAAAGTTTTTATGTTAGAATTAAAAATATAAAATTCATAAATAGAATTATATAATTCATTAACTATATTTTGTAAAACATTTGAAATGAGATTTGTTATAATATGAATATTATTATTATCAAAAATTACATTGATTATTTCTTTAATTTTGTTTTTATTATTAATTATTGAATCATTGAATAAATCTATAAAATTGATGACATAGGTAATATTATCATAATTATCATAAATTGGAACTATGTATATAGTATCATTAATATATTTATTATTTATTAAATGAATAATTTTATCATAAATTTTTTGATTAATTTCAATAAATGAATCAGGTAAATATTCAAAATTAAAATGTTTATAAATATCATTTAAAAAATATTTATAATTATTGTAAATAATTTTATTATTATTATCAATTTGTGATAATTTAATAGTTTTATTAGTAGTGTTATCATCTAAAATATTAAATAATAATTCATTATCTAAAATATAGAATATTTTAGGAAAATTTAATTGATTAGATTTTATAGATATTAATTGAGATTCAATAGATTGACGATGAACAGTTTGAATACTATTAATAGTTTGTTTATTATTACTTGATTTTTTTGTAGATACAAATTGTAGTAAAAAACTATCAATGGTTTGATTTTTTGTAAAATTATTTGATTTTGAATCAAATAATTTTTTTTTAGATTTTTTTAACCAAGATGGTTCAGAAATTTTAGATTTTATAATTTTTTTATTTAATTTTGTAAATTTAGATGTATAATATGATTTATATGTTGTATCTTCATTCATAGGATAAAAAACACCTCCTTTTTTATTAATATATATATCATTCAATATATTATTAAATGCAGTATCAATATCAATAGGTTTATTATTAATATTTGTTAAATTAAATGAAGATGTTTTATTTTTATAGAAATTTTGGCATAATAAGTCTATATTATTATATAATATTTTTGGTAATAGTTGTGGTAATGTTCTATCAAAATATTCTTGATATTTTTGTATTTTTTCAGAAACAGATAAATTATTTTTAGTAATTCCAACAGGTTCATCAAAGAAATTGTTTTTTTCGATATTATTTAAAATATTTTTAGTTTCTTTAATAATAATTTTATCAAAAATATTTTGAATATTATCATCAAGTAAATCAATTATTTCTTCATAATCAGATACTTTAAAATTAAAAATATTATCTATCATAATTTTAAAATTATCTAAATCATTAATATTTTCTATTTTATCAAAATTAAATAGTATATTTAAATATATTTTTTCTTTTTCACCTTTAGGTAAAAATATTTTATATTTTTCATTTAATTTTGATATAATTTGTGTATATTTAATAATATTTTGATAATTATTTTTAATATTTTCTATTTTTTTATTTTTATTTAAATTATTAATAAATTTTTTTATTTCTTCACTATATATATTAAAATCATAGAAATAATTAAAAATTGTTTTTAATCTTCTCAAATTATATATAGCTTCTATTTTAAAAGAATTATTAATATAATTTTCAAATATATCATAAATAATATTTAAATCTATAAAATTATTATTAATTTTAATAGTTTCATATTTATGATCTTTTAATTTATTTCTGGTAGTTATAATATCATTAATTTGTGAAATAATTTCATAGTATTTATTAACATTTATTTTAATATTTTCTAAAATATTATCAATTTTTAAATTAATATTTTCATAAATACATATATTTAATGTTTCATCATTTATATAAATTTGCTCAATTTTTTCAATATTAATAGGTAAATAATTTTTATTAGCTATTTCATTAATAAAATAAATAATATCATAATTTTCATTATCTTTTTTACTACCTTTTATAATACCAAATAACATTTTTGTGAAATGTTCAATTAAAGGTGTAGTTATATTATAATATTTAATTATATCATTAATATTTATAATGGGTATATAATCAGATGCAATATCATAAATTTCTTCACATTTTTTATATTCTTCTAAAAATTTATTATAAATAGCTAAATAATTAATTTCAAAATTATTATTATATAATATAATAACTCGATTAGTAAAATTTTCTTTACCAATTTTATCATTTTGTAAAGCAGTATACATGGCAGGTATATTATTTAAACGAGCTTTTAAAAAAGCTAAATGATCAATAGTTACAAAAATAGCAAAATAATTATCACTATTGGCATCATTTAATTGTTTAGTCATTAAAGATTGTAAAGCATCTCCAGTTCTTTTAAAATCTAATAAATAACCACTTTCTTTATTTAATTTTTTTTGTCCTTTGTCGATAATAAAATGTTTTTTTATATTATTTCTAATTTCTTCACCTATTTTATTTACTTCACATGGATATGATGAAGCATTTTTAAAACTATTATTAAAATTATTATCAGTTGGTTTTGAAAAAGAAACTTTAGTATTAATTCCTTCTTTTTTAAGATTTAAATTCTGTAATGAAAAAATTGCTGTATCAATAGATTTATTATTATGAAAAATTTTATTATTAGATATATTATTAATATTAATATTATCATCAATACATTCACCAGAATTTGCAGCATCCCATTCACTTGCAACATTACATAAAACTTTTAATTGTAAATTTTCCTTTTCATTATCGGTTAAATTTTTATAATATTTAGCAAATGATATTTTTGTAGTATCAACAATTAAATAAATCATTCTATCATTTCTAATATTATAATATTTTCCTAATATAAATCTAAATTCTTGTAAATATTTATAATAATTATTTACTTGATAAAATCCTTTTTGATTAGGATTATCATAATCACCTAAAATAAAAGAAATAATATTTTCTTTATTATTAATAGATTTTTGAATAAATTCATCTAAAATTTCTCTATTTTTATTTTTATTTTTATCAAAATTAATAGTATTATATATCTTCTGATTATTATCATATAGTGAATAATATAATTTATTATTTGAAGATTCAATGTAATTATATATAGGAAGATATTTATTAGAAATAAATTTACCTATATTAATTTCTTCATTAATAAAACTACATAATAATTCAAAAAAAACAACTGTAGCAATTTCAAAACTTTTGTTTCTATCTTTAATTTTCGTAAAAGTATCTTTATCTATTGTATGATTAGATGTAAATATTAATGAATCTGTTTTTCTATCAAGTAAATTTAATAAATTAGTTTTATAAAAATCTTTCATATTTTTATCCTTAATTAAATTATCAATTAATAATTTAATACTAGATTCAAGATTTTTATAAGATAAGTCTTGATTTAATTCATTTAAAATAAATAAAATTTCAGGTTTAAATATGCGTGCAAATTCTTCACTATATGTCATATTTGGAGGTAAATTTTTAGGACGAGTTCTACCACTTGTTTCAGTATTTTTTTCACAAAAATCATGTAATGAATCTAATCTAGATATTAAATTATTTAATAAAATCCTGATTTTTTCTATATTACTCATTTATATTATAATAAAATTTATTTTAATTTATTAAACATTTTAAGTTAAAAAAAAGATGTATATAAAATTTTAAAATATATTTTCTAAACAATAATTAATAATAATGTCTGGATTATCTGGATATGCAAGTTTAATGGAAGCATGGGGTACATCGGATTTATCTGAGAAAATTAAAAAAGATGGAAAAAAAAAAAAAC
>Ga0209358_10001495_pt1 | contig 18492 bp, 26 predicted proteins | sample LauGreFa1BDMLBSN_2_FD_187574 | JGI IMG/M metagenome (GOLD analysis project Ga0209358, IMG submission 187574) | Freshwater lake microbial communities from Lake Michigan, USA - Fa13.BD.MLB.SN (SPAdes) (version 2) | ecosystem: Environmental > Aquatic > Freshwater > Lake | place: Lake Michigan, USA... | reverse complement strand
CGGCCCTTGGCTGGACTCTCTACTGGTGCGTCTGGCTCCTGCGTGAGATCTTAGGCTGATCTGCGCAGGATTGTGAGCCCGTTGTTGTGCGGGTGATCTAGCACGATGCGCCAGTCGGGCATGCTATCGACAAACTCCGTGAGCGCTAATCGTAGACCACGCTTAGCGCTCATTTTGCCCCATCGCAGAGCTGCGCTCGATGCGTGAGGGTAGGCAGGCTCATCGATATAACCGAACGTATATGTGTCGTGTAAGATAATGTGCCCATTATTTCTTATGCGCGGCGAGTGGAGTTGTAGCTCTGCGCAGAGCTGACTATACGTGTGCCACGTGTCAATCAGCAGGCAATCGGTCTCCTCGATGTCTGCCTCGATCACATCGATCTGCCGAAACTCAAAATCGATATGCTCCTCAGCCGCGATGCGGGCATGCTCGCTCATATCGATCGGCAGGATGTCGTAGCACACCAATCGTTTCGGTCTCGCAGACAGTAGAGCCCAGGTGGAGACACCACCGCGCACGCCCATCTCGGTGACGTGCTGGTATCCAGCAGCGTGCGAGCGGATTGTCTCAAGATGCTCTGAGATGTCACTAGGTCGATTGAGTGCATCGAGAAATGCCTGATCTAGCGTGCGCATGGGAGATACTCCGTGTACTCGTACGGCCAGTGTGGCACCAGTTCAACGATGCCGCGTGTCGTGTTGTGCTGTCGCAGATGATTAGCAGCCATCTCGCTCACGATGTTGGTGCTCCAGCCGCTGGCGTGATAGCCCCCGCTGGTGCCCCAACGATAAATGTAAAAACGATCTCTGTCCTCGATCTCCTGCGTGATGGTGCCGTATTTCTTTCGCAGTTCATCAAATAGCAGAACGTCTATTGATCCAGTATCTCTCACCTCGCTGTAGCTGCCAATCGACCTAAATACCTCACGACTCATCATCAGGTTGCAATGGTAGAGATTGCGGCTTGGCGTGAGCTTGTGTGCGTCCTCCTCGAACCATGCACTAGCTGTATGATAGATGCGATTACTGTCGAGGTGTTCGACGCTGTAGCTCAGACGCCACGGCAGGTAAATATCGTCGTCTTCCCAGATTGCTAATAAGTCGCCGGTGGCGAGCGATGCAGTTGCGTTGAACTTAGCGCCTAGCGGGCGGATCTGATCTGCCACGTTGCAGATCTTGACCTGCGGGTGATCGTAGATCAGCGTCTGCTCGCTGTAATCGTTAAGGATTATCAGCTCTTTCTCGCCCTGATAATCCTGCCGTAGAAACGACTCAATAGCGTGCTCGAGCTGGCGAGGTCTGCCATATGTTGGGCATAGGCAGCTAATCTTTGGCAGCGTCATAACTCACCCCTGAGGTCGTGATCGTACTCTCTCGAGCCATGCCGCGGCATCGACTCTCACTAGCGGATTGTGGCTGCGCCAGTCGCTGTAGTGGCCAAAAATGAAATGGCAATCCTCGCACAACGTCATGAGATTGCCGGGCGATAACTCAAGCTCAGGATGCAGATGATAGGGCATCACATGGTGTACCTCGAGCGAGGTGACACGGTCGCAGGCTTCGCATTTCTGCTGCTGCTCGAGGTGTTTGCGCCTTACCGCTGACCATCTCGGAGATCGAGGAGTGCCGCCGTAGACATCAGCAATGCCCGGAGCTGTCATCAGGCGATCGAGCCAGCGAGCTAAGGCATTAAACATTGGCAGCCTCGAGCACGTGAGTGCGAATCAGGTCAGTGCAGAATTCGGCCAGCATGCGCCAGCCGTGACCGTCTGGATACTCAGGATCGGCGAGAATGGCATCACACACCTCCTCAGCCCATACGCGTAGCAGTTTTGGGTCGGGGATCGGCTGACCAGGGCGAACTTTGATCGCCTGCAACGTGTGCGCCTTGATCAGCGCCTCGCTCAATACTGTAGTTGCGCTAGTCAGACAGAGCTGAGACCAGCCCTCCTGCCCGCGTGCCAGTCGTCGTACTCGCTCGATGTGCTCGACCATATCAGCCTCCTATATGATCCATGAGATCTTGCGTGTCGGGAATCCCTCGACGTTAGAGAATATCCAGCAGTCGCCAGACTTGAGCATCGCCTCGATGGTGCTACTGCTCGCATAGAATCCCTCTGGCCCAGGACTGCCCGGTCCTACTGGCCCAGTGTGCGACGATGCGCCCCAACTGTTATCGATGCGCCCATACTCGCGGCCAGTGATCGTGGCGTAACCACAGAGACACATGCAGTGCTGCCACGTGCCAGCGGCCATGGCGATGCCGTTGGTGTCTCGAGTCATCGTGAATCCCTGCGACGAGCACATCGCAATACCGTAGCCGTTGGCAAGGGCTTTCTTTGCGTCCAGCCAGTTGCGCACTCTCGTGACGGCTCGCACCGGGTGGATTTTCGCAATCTGCTCCAGCTCGAGGGGCACACCCTTGCTGCCGTATTCACGACATCGAGACTCTGAGTATTCCCTCAGGTCGATGCCTAGATACTCCTCGCGGCCGAGCACGCCCCAGTCTCGCACCCAAGCCGCGGCATTAGCGCCGATCGCGCCATCGCCCTTGATGGTGCCGCCGCCTACCTCGACGCGGGCACCACCGTAGATCGGCTCAGTTGCAAGCGGTATGTACTGCTCAGACTCGCCAGCCACGATCTCAGCACACATCGTGTACTCAATTGCCCGCGCAGTCCCGAACGCTACGCAGCTACCGACCTTGCCCTGATTGCGCGGGGACAACAGAGCGCCAGTAGCCTTGCGGGCGAGATCCCAGAGATAAACGTGATCGGGCAGATCCTCGATAGGAGTCGAGCCAATAGGCGTACTACTGATGTCCGCATCGACGCAGGTTGCGACGATGTCATCGACGGCCTGCTTGTCGTCTACCCATCCCGGCACATATTGGCTATTCATCGGATGGTCTCCAGAGCAGCTACGATACGCGCGGCCAGTGTGGTCGCTGCGTCTCGTAGCTCAGGCGTCAGGGCTCGATCGTCTGCGCCCATGACTGCGGTCCACTCGACCGCGATACGCTCTCTGACGGGCGACAGAGCAGCGTCAGCGATGCCAGCATTTTTGCGAGCCGTGACCATGGCAGAGTAGAGCTGCTCGGTGGTCGTGATTGTCGGCGAGCGGATAGTCGCAGGGGCTGCCCGATAGAGGGTCAATAGTTTTGCCAATGTCGCAGCCTTGTCTCGCTCCTGCGATCCGCCGTAGATGCCACCAAGGGCATCGGCCAGCGTGTCAATCGGTGGTACTGGTGGAGTCGATCTGCCGATGATCACGGTCGTGATGACTGGCTCAGTCGGCACATCTGCGACGCTGGTATATGCGAGCAGGCGATACCTGCCGGGCTTGGCGCTGGTCACCACTGTCGCTCGCTGGTTAGCTAGTAGCGAGCTCGGGAAGACTTGCAGGCCAGCGTCGAGCGCAACATACCGGACGACCTTACCTTCAGTCGAGGCAATGACCGTCACAAACTCAGCCACCTCACCGCGCACCTCAGCAGGTACGACGAGCTGACCTAGTACGAGCAGCGCTGCGAGCATCATTGTTGCTGTATCCCTGAGTTACGGGGTTGAGGTCTGCACCCTAGTGTATCGATTTTTGCGCTGATGACAGTTGCCGTATCGGCAAGATCGTGCTGCGTCGAGCTGATGTCCTTGATGCTGCCGCGCAATTCTTTCAGAAATTCCCGGTGATCATCTCTCACCGGGATCAGGATATTCTGCGCTAGCCACCATGCCGCGGCACTGACTCCGCAGAGCACAACATAGAGCAGCCAGACGTGAGGCCCAAACGAACGGCTAACCTCATCCATGACCTAATCTCCTAGTCGTGAGTTTTGACGGCTGGCACATGGTCGTACCTGCCGTCGAATATTTGCGGGTAGATCTCGAGCACCTGCTGCTCAACCTCAAGCCGCTGAGCTTGAGGTAGCTTGCGTCCAAAATACTCTCTAAATTGTGTGATATTCCAGCCCATCTCGTAGGCACCGATGAGATAGTTGCGTAGCTTGTCGTTGAGGGTCAGCGAGTAGGGAACAGCGCCGAATCGCGGGAAACGATGGCACCATCCGAGCCATGGCTGATACAGCACCTTGCCGCCATAGAGACGGACTTTGTCGTGGATGTAGACTTCTTCGCCTGCGAATCCGCGGAAATGCTGCGAGAACTTCGGCCAGTCGGCTCGACGCATGAAAGACAACGCGCTGCCATGGGCATGCACTTCGCGCGTCTCGCTGACCGGGTAGCGACTATCCACTAGCCACGTGCCGAAAAAGTCGCCGCGCAACTCAGGGCTCAGCTCAGTGGCGATGATATTGCCCGCCTCACTGCGCAATGGGCCGACCCACATATCACGACCGACTGCATCGGCGCGGGCAGCAGCTACAAGCGCCTCTACCGCTCCAGGCACGAGCAGGACATGGCAATCGATGACGAGGACGTGAGAGCCCTGCGCATGCTCCCACACGGAGTTTTTCGCGTGCGCTGGACCCATGTTCTTAGGCGCATGAACGTATCGAGCTCTTGAATTAGCGCAGACGTGATGGATATCGCCACGATTAGGCTCGGGGTGATCATCGACGACCAGCAGCTCCACACCGTCGAGCTGGTGGTGCATGCGCAGCGAGGATAGGGTCCACCACACCCCCTGCGGGTCGTCATAGGTCGCCATGCCGATCGTCAGGTCAATTTTCATCTGGTACTCTCGGCTCGTAGTCATCGCATGTTATGCAGTTGCGCTGCGACTGATCCCGCGATGATATCCTACAGCGATCATGTCTACCACACACGTGCAAGATTGCCAGTGTGCCACCGCATCCGCAGCTAGGCTTAGCCTCGAGCGCCTCGCCTAGATGCTGGCATGGGGAGGCCATGTGAAGCTTGATTTTGCGCAGCATCTCGAGCTGATAGGGCGTCGGCCCTGCCGCTGGCGGAGTCGCACCCGTAGTCGTGACCGATGTCGCCACCGTTGCCGGATCTCCGCCCCAGAGCGCTCGATATCTTGGGTCGTGATCGAAGAGCCAGCAGAGGCGGCATCCGTCGCGCGGTGGTGTGTGGTTGCAGGGTTTCATTCGGTAATTGTCACAGTGATTGGATGTTGACCTTGCGTAATGTAGCAACCAAAACAAGGTAAAGTGCCAAATTGAATATATGATGCGTCAAAATAAAGTTTTGAAAATGTTACATTAACAGGAAGAGAACATGGAAAAGTAGCGGTCGAATCATAACCTCTGGCTGCATTTGGATAATTGTCAACAAATGGGTAGGGGTTTTTAATGGCTTGGCCCGACATGGTACATGGTTGAATACCATATCTGACTATTGAGGCAGTCCAATCTAATTGAAAGATACACTCATTTTCTCCGTAAGTATTATTTAATAAACTTATCTGTGGACCAGTAGCTGGATAAGCATACGTTGTAATTCCAGAACACACATATGTAGTTTCACAATTAAAAACAATAGGATACCAAGGCGAACATTCTGGCTTTAATCTCCATGCAATTAAAGACGTATTAGTAATTATTCTTTCAAGCGTAAATGTTAAACCGTCTAAGCATGGGCATGTTCCAGATGAGTCTGTAAATGTAACATACAACTTATTTGGTATATAAATTTCAGGAGTACAACATGTATTTATAACTGGACAACAAGACGCGTTTTCTTTCGCATTACAGCACTTCGTGCACGTCAATCTCTTGCACGCTGGCGTCGCTATCTCACCATCTGTCGTACCATTGCTGGCAGGATACGAGCATGAGCACCCCGTCGAGCAGGTGCCGTTACCGCCAGAGACTTTGATCCATTTCTGCAATTCTGCGCGCCATTGCCACGTGCATGACCCGGTGCAGGGTTGCTCGGTTGTGGTTGTTGTCGTGGTCGAGGATGTGCTGCTAGTCGTGGTCGATGATGTCGTGGTGCCCGTGCTGGTCGTCGTTGTCGTGGTCGGCGGCGCAGTGCTAGTCGTCGTCGTAGTTGTGCTGGTTGTCGTGGTAGTTGGAGAGTTTTGACAAAACGCAAAAGCTTCCTGTCCAACATAAGCACCCGGCTCAGATGGAGGATATCCGCAATAGCAGCCTTCAGCGCACAGGCTATAAGTTAATACCCATGCCGCGCCGTTCCATGTGTACGTGCAAAATAGGTCGCATGGAGTTGTTGTCGTCGTTGTCGTGCTCGAGCTTGTTGTCGTCGGTGGCGATGTGCTACTAGAGCTAGTTGTGGTCGAGCTTGTTGTGCTTGATGATGAGCTCGAGGAGCTCGAGGACGAGCTACTACTTGACGAGCTCGAGGTCGTTGGAGGCATCGTACTCATCAGTACATGCCTCCCGTGGAGGTCGTGCTAGTCGTCGTTGGTGCTGCGGTACTGGTCGTGGTGGTCGTTGTGCTCGAGGTCGTGCTGGTCGTGGTGGTCGTCGTCGTTGTGCAGTAGTACGCCCCAGGCACACATATGGTCGTGTAGTTGGGCGTGATCGTGCCATCAACGCAAGAGATGGATGAGACGTAGTCGTAGCTCAGGATTTCGCCACCACCACCACCGGACAGGATAACCATGTACACCGGATTGCCGTAGCTGTTAATCCCCGCGTACCTACCTAGGTATCTTTGCACTGACGGCACACCGCCGTTGATGTCCTTGATTTTGATATCGACATCGTCGGTCCACGTGTCGGTATCGGCGACGTAGGTCAGCAATTTGCCTGGATAGTACCCTGATGTCGGCGTTGTCGATGTGACACGCACCACATGCACGATCGGGTAGCTCGGCCCGGATCGTGGCATGACGTTGCGGTCACGATTGGCCAGATTGCCCGCCTCATACTCACGCAGGAGCGTCGCAAGGCGCGCGATTGATTGGTCGTCTAGGAGATAGCCAGCCATCGTCTACGGGCCTCCTAGAGTGATGGAAACGTGGTGCGCGGGTAAATGTCGAACGTCAACGGGATAGGACTACTCGCAGGTGCGAGCGGTAGGCCTGCGCCGTCGAGATTGACTGGTACTGTCACGTTGACGCCGTTGTAGTCGATAGGTGAGCGCACGCCTGCGACAAGCTTAAACATGCCCATATCGTTGACGACATGCGTCCAGCCATTTGGTCGATACTCAAAAACTAGCGTCCAGCGCCAATAGCTCACGTTGTTTTCGTACACCAGATTGGCGCTAACACTATTGAGCTTGGCCAGCGCTGTGCCGATAACATACGGGCCGACCGTGTATGAGCTTGCATTAACCGTGCCGATTGATCCGATCCACGCTGCTGATGGAGAGTTTACGGAGTTGAGACCTACCGTGATCGATGCGCCGCCCTTGACGATCTCCGGCACGGGCAGAAATGGATCTTTAGCAGAGTTGCGGATCAGCGTGCCAGAGCGGTCAAACATCACGCCGAGCGGGTATGAGGTCGTCGAGACGCTGTAATCTCTCGGCCTCGATAGCGGGTTCTCTTCACGATCCGCTGGCGGTTGCCCGGTCTGCTGAGTCTCGACAGCAGGGTCGCCAGATGGCGCTGATGCTGCCGATGGTGCATCGACGTTGTAGCCGTAATTGACGCTAATTCGCCAGAGCGTAGGGTCGCCCTGATCTTGTGACGGGCTGATGCTCAGGCAGTACGCGTTGGCGTCCTCGTTGTGCGCCGAGAATATGACCGGCAGCGATGGATGAGATGCTGCGTACGCTGGCCCGTAGGATGCGGCGTCAGTGCGCACCAAGAATACCCGAGTATAGGTGCGATTGAATTTTTGATCGACGCTCGCCGTGCGCCCCTCGGCGACCTCGGTAAACAGTGTATACGCCATGTCGCCTCCTTATTTGGGGATGACCAGAGTGCCGGGCTTAATGATGTTGGCCTTCTCAGCCGCAGCCACTAGACGCTTCATTTGCTCAGCCTGGATCGCATCCTGCCGCGCAGCCTCAGCAGCAGCAGCGACAAGTTGCTTCTGCGGGTCTGCCTGAGCATTCATGCCCTCGACTCTCGCCCTGATCTGAGCCTCAGCAGCACCGGCAGAGCCAGCCACAAACGCCTGAGCAGTGCCTGCCTGGGGCGTGGCAAATTGCTTGACCATGTCTTGGAGTTGCTTGACTACTACCCTAGTTTGTGCTGCTCGCAATTTGTCGGCGCTCTCCTTGCTGCCCTTGGCTGCCTGCGCCATCATTATCTCGACATTGCCGGTCATCTCGGCGAATTTCTCGGTGATGGTCATATTGTTTTTCAGTATTTCACGAGTCATTTTCTCGTTGTCTTTGGTGGCATTATCAAAATCGAGCGTGAGCAATGCCGTCTGTCTAGCCTGCTCCTCGAGCGCAGCAGTGCAGGCTTTAGTCTCTTCCTCAAGATTTTTTGCAGCCTCAGCCTCGACCTTGGCAGCCTCGATTTTCGCTTCCTCGACAACTATGGCTTGACCCCATGCGGCTTGAGCTGCTGCGAGGATTGCGGCATTTTCTCGAGCCAGTCTTGCTACCTCAGCAGGATCTGGCCCAAGGTCGAGATCACTGGGTAAGCCCCGAACTCCTGAAATAGCATTCAGTCCTGCTCTGAATGGAGCTGCTGCTACCGATGCTGCCACGTTGCCTGGGGTAAGATCTTTATAATCCTGCATCAATTTGCGTATGCCAGCGACTACCTCGTCAAACATCGTCTTAATGCTGACTATCGCGTCGATCAATTTGTTAGCTACATCTTTGGCAATTTGTTTGCTGGACTCAAATATGGCCTTCAATCCTTCGCCCTTGGTGCCCGGATCGATCACGGGCAAGAACGCCGCGGCGATCTCTTGCACGACCTCCTTGACGCCTTCAAACGCGCCTTTGAGCGCAGAGAATGCTTTTTCCGGTTGAATTATGGCAAGCATCTGCTTGCCTATTTCTGCGAGCAGATCATTGAAGCCTGACGACAATTGTCGCAATTGCCCGTCAAATGATGCGCCAAATGCTTCAGCGGCGGCCTTAGCCTCTGGTGAATTGCTCGCTCTGAATACTGCGCGTACTGCCGTTGCACTGCTCACCGAGCCTTGCTGCACGGCAGCCATTGCCTCCTCGACCGAGTAGGCATTGCCCGTGACTGCCTCGAGCTCTTGGGCGAGTGCCTCAAATACTTTAAGGCCACCTCTTTGCAATGTTTTGAGCGGCCCATCTGTGGCGATGGCTGCGCCACGGATCTCGGTGATTGCGGCAGCAACTGCTTGAGCACCAGATGCTCCACCACCGAGCAGCTCGATTGCGTTGCCAGCATTGGCCAAGATCGTTGATGCGCCTGCCGTGCTGATACCAGCAGCGGTAAATTGCTCGAATGCTTTGGCTAGATCCTGCAATGGCACGCCACTGCTGCTACTTAGGTCTCGTAAATCCTTGATTACTTTATTGCCAGCCTCGATCGATTTGGCTGCGTACTGAGCTCGTATCGTCATGGTCTCAAGAGCGCCACCCATCTTTAGGATAGATACAGCGCCTTGGATAGGCAGGCCAACGAAGAATTGGAACACGCCGCGTGCCATGTCAAGCAGGCCTTTGACATCGTTCAAAGATTTAAGGCCTAGTGACTCTGCTAAATTTAACTTTTTCTCGCCTAGTTTGTCTTTTTCCTTCTTGAGCGCCTCAAGCTCTTCTTTAGTTTTCTTTGCTTTGTCGCCTACATTTTTGAGGTCTTTGCTGGCATCGGCAGCGCCCTTAGTCAGCTCAGCGCCCTGCCATGCCATCTGTACCGAGAGCTTAGCGATACTAGCCATATGCCTGCTCCCTAGTCATGACCTTGGCCCCGGTCTCTACCAGTGCCGTGAGTGTCGTTCGCTCTGACTCCATCTCCGCGCAGAGATCGCGAGGCAGAAAGTCTGTGATTTTGGCGCCCTTACTCCATGCCGCCATCGGTGCCCATGCCGCTAGCGCATGCTGTAGGTCGCTGCGGTAGTAGCCCCAAGGATCGAGCCGTATGAGTGCGACCCACTCAGCCAGCTCTGTGCTACTCATCCGCTCCTCGATCTCGCCGACCGTCATGCCCAGATGACCAGCGAGCCGAAATAGCACCCGCCTGAGCGGGCGCTTGGCTAGTTTTTTTCCACGTCCTCAGGACGCAGGCCTACCAATTTGCAACTGGCATCCCAGAGCTTATCGATCGACATGGCGGGCAGCCCGCTCACAACTGCGATATCATTGTCGGCAAACAGGCGCACACCTTGCTCGTCGCAGATGGTGAGCACCAGCAAACGGGCGCGGATGTTGGCGTATCGTGCCGCGCCTTCATTTTCGATCTGCCACGCATCCCATTGGTCGCGCTGGCCTGCCGTAATCTCGCGCAGGCATACATCTCCGCCCCACTCGGGCACGGAGATGGTCACGATGCGTGGCTTTGCGCCTGCGATAATTGCTGCTCTGTCAAGTGCCATTATACGTTACTCTTGTCGCTCAATTGGAGAGTCACTGTGTACCTCAGCGCTTCATCAGTCGCGCCGATATCAGGATACCCGATCTCGCTGATGTATCCATCGTACACTGCGATTGTATCGATATTTGCGCCACCAAGATCGACGGTCACGCGAGTGTGAACCTTGGCGAGCCGACGAGTATCGAGCAGGCTCAGCAGGTTAGTGGCAGTCGCGGTATCGTCGAGATACAGCGTGAATTGCACTGTGCCTGGGTCATTTCTGACGGGCACACGTTGCATTTTTGTGTCGCTCAATGCGGTCACATCAGCAAACGTCGTAGATCGTGCATTAGCTGCGATGCTGATCAGCCCGCTGAGCGCTGCTGTAGTGCCTGCGGTGCTGCTGCTCAGCGTCGCATAGGCTGCGGTCGTTCCCGGTCCTAGTACATTTGGCATGTCGAGACTCCTTTACTGGTATGTGCCGACTACGTCTATCGTAGTCAGTCGTGCTAGCTCGTCGGTCCCATCTCCCCCAAGCTCGGATTGATCCTGCGCTTCCTCGATGCGCCAGTGATGGACTGTCGTGCCGTCTACTGTCTGTCGCCCTGGTGTAGCCTCGATCTGAGCCGCAATCCACACTAGGACGCCCTGCGCACTCGATCGAGTCTCAGCCACTGCCGTCAGCGTAACACGCTCTGTGATTACCGCTGGTATGCCCGTGAGCAGCATCTGTCGCTGAGTGCTGATGCCTTGGTAGACCACATAGGGCAGAGACGATCCCACTGGCGCATTCTCGGGTGATATGCCACCGGGTATAGTCGTGCCGTAGTTGGTGCGACCGACGAGGTAGGTGCGCAGAAGTTTGCCAAGGGCACTCATGTATCACTCCCCATGTCGGGGCTGATTTTGCCCTTGGCGATCAGGTCGTCAATGGCCATTTGCAGATAATCGACTGTGATGTCGGAAACCTGCCCGCTATTGGAGTCGAGTGCAGGTCGCAAGAAGGGTTTGGGGCTAACTCTTATTCGCTTATTGCTGGCCCAAATTTTGGCGGTAAATCCATTTTCCACCAAGTGCGCATATTTGGCGGGCTTTATTGTGATAGTGACGTTGCGCTGCGCTTTTTTGGCAGCAGTCGGCTTGTAATAGGCAAGGAATACTTTGGCCTCGCTATTGCGCTTTGGCCCAATGATGGCATTCACCGCGCCCTTGCGGGTCGTGGCGACTTTCACGCCGATGCTCTTTTTGAGCGCTTGGCTAGCCCCATACATGCGCACCAACTGATCGCCGACACGCATTGTCTCTTTTCGATTTGGTGCTTTAGCCTTGGCCACCTTTGCGACCTGACCGCCGACCTTGCGAGCCGTTCGACGTAATGCGGTACGGATAGCTACCGGGAATTTTTTGAGCTTGGCGACCAGCTCTACTAGCCCATCGATATTGAGGGCGCTGCGTATAGCCATCACGCACCTCCAGTCGTGGTGGTGGTGGTCGTCGTAGGTGCTGCCGTTGTCGTCGTGGTCGTGGTTGCTGGCGCATCTGACTCGACCTGCATAGCCGTGATGCGCAGGTGCTTATTGACACCCTCAACGGTGCTTAATCCCACGATATTGAGCGTGATCGCTCCGTAGATCATGCGGTGAGTCGGCAGCACATCGGTGCGGTATCGCATCGTCACTGTGTAGGTCGTGACTGATGACTGCATCAGAGCGCTCTGCGGTTCGCTGCCAGGAGTCGAGACAACGCTGGCCCACACTGTCGCGTAGGTAGCCCACGTGCGGATTGCTTGACCGTAGTCATCGAGCGCATCGGTCGCAGCCTGCAAGGCTACGCGACGGCGCATGTCTCCTACTACGGTGCCAGCAGGCATCAGCTATACCCTCCATCGGAGTAGAGCCTGAGCACGCTATCGACTGCCAAGGGGACTTCAGATCCAAACGATCCGACTGCCTCTCTGTGCTCGTACCAATGCGCGACGAGCATCATGATGGCGAGGCGCAGGAGCTGCGGTATGCCCGTGCTTGCTGAGCCGTAGCCTGCGATCCAGTCGATCTCGATTGCGCCACGCTGAAGCGGGTAGGTGATTGGCCACATCCCGCTTGGTGGCAGCACGAGCAGTGGTGGGTTGTTGTCGAGGAGAATTTCAAAGTCATTGGCGGCATACGTCATCGTCTGCTGATTACCATCACCGTCGTAGTATCGGATCCGCGGTGTGATGTATGCGATGCCGGTCACGAGATTAGCCGCAGCCTCGATCGCAGGCGACCTTGGCAGCTCGATGTCGTACGGCCAATTGTCCATTGTCAGGCGGTATGCGGTATAGATCAGGGTGCGGCTAGTGTAACGCTCTACCATGTCACGTGCCGCGCTGATCATCGCAGTGATGAGCGCATCATCATCGCTCAGGTCCACGCGCAGGTGGAGCTTCGCCTCAGCCAGTGTGACTGGCTCGGACGTGCCACGCGCGAGGATCTTGATGTTCATCGTTTCTCCACGTTTTTACGGCGCTTATTGTCTGCGATGTCTAAAGGTGGTGAAGCCGGTGCTGCTGGCTCCTGATAGGGCTCGGCGAGCCCAGCGGATACGAGCCGCTGGGCGTCATCGCCAATAATATCCAGAACCTCACCGGGCATGTAGCTCACGAGAGTGCCTACGCAGTGGATGAGTATTTTAACTCTCATGAGCTTACCCCACATTAGGATGCTGGCTGAGTGATACGGACAATCGCGGCAGACTGAGCCACCTTGGCGTCAGAGCGGCGGACTGCCATGAAGCCCGTCTGGTAGGCATCAGCATAGCGTTCGTTCATGCGGATGATTTCGATATCGCCCGCATCACGGATGTAGTATTTGGAGAAATCTCCAAACAATACGGTCTTGGCGTTGGCAGCGATCGAGCTGGCCATTGCGTTATTGATGATGACTGGATAGCCAAGGAGCCGCGGTGCGTTGCCGTTCAAGAGGTCCAAGAACAATGGGCGGCTCTGTGAGTCGGCCAGTTGCAGGATGGTAGACCAGATCGACTGGTGCATCATCCATGCGCCATTCTGTTGGTATCCGTAATCGAGGGCATTACGGCATCCCATGATATTGGCGAGCGTGATGGTCGTTGTGGTCGCGCCAGCAACACCAGCGCTGGAGCCGGTGACTACACCCTGAGGAGCAGTCGTGCCGTTACCAGTTGCGTGATCGGTGGCTTCCTTGCGACCGAGACGCTCGCCGAGTAGGCCAGCAACTTCGGTAGCGAGATCCAAACCGGAGTCACGTAGGAGCTCATTGCTGAGCAGCACCAGAGACTCGGTGCGGTATGCGCCGAGGATGATCTGACCGAAGGTCATATCGGTAGCTGATGGTGCGGTGTTTTCCGCGCCGATCGCACCCGGGTTGCCAGTGTCGTCAATCGTGGGGAATGGCAGGCTGTTACCCGACTCGGTGCGGATGACGCGAGCGACATCACGCAATGGGTTGAAATAAACGATTTTCTTTTCCAGCTCGGCAAGAAATCCCTGCGGGATGGTGTAACCACCGGCACTGGAGCTGGTCGAGTTGGCGCGAGTCAGCACGATGCGATTGCTGCCCAGGTTGAGCCCTGAGCGCTGAGCTGCGCTGCGGTGCTCAGGGCGAGCATCGTTGCCCAAAAACCAGCCACAAAGAGCGGTTTCACGGTCCCGATTGGCGCGCTTGTCGTCGAGGTCGCGGGTGAACATTGGCACGCCCACTGGAGCTGGGCGAGTGCGGCGTGAGCTTGCGCTGAGCACATCGCTGAGACGTGCGCGAGCTGCCTGCTGCTGAGCTGCTGGATCTGCTGCTGGTGCTTCTGCTGGTGCCTCTTCGCCAGAGACCTCTTCAGCCATTGCCATTTCGATAGCTGCGATGCGCACATCGTGATCAGCGATAAGAGCGACGATTTCATCCACTTTGGCAGTCTCTTCTGGCGTCCACTCACGGGTCGATGCCGACTCGTGATAGGTTTTTGCCTGCTCTACTAGACGTGCTCGCTCTGCGAGCAGGTCGCGACGTGATACGCTCATGCAATCCTCCCTGCGCAGCCGAGCTGCGACAAAAGTAATCTTCGGCCTCGCAAATGTACGCTCAGCCGCAATTGGCTAGCGCTCCACTGATCACGCGACCGTATCGCGACCGTGGTGTCCGGGTATGCGGGGATGGTGACGACGGAGACCTCAATGAGCTCGACATCTGTCACGGTCCGCACTCGTACTGTTTCCTCGATTGTCCACTCGTCAGCTCTGACAATAAATCCAAACGACATTTGGTTGACATCGCCGCGCTGAATGAGTGCTAGCAGATCTTTGGCATAGCTGGTGTCTGGCGGGTAGATCTCAACGCCAAGGCCATTTTTGTCGGTGCTGAGCTTCAGTGTGCCCGCACTGCGACGACCTAGCACTAGCGATGAGTCGTGATTGACCAGCGCTCGCACATCCGCGGACTTATCCTCGAGCGTGCGAGTAAATGCCTGTGGGCTGATGCGCTCGCGAAACCCACCTAGATCCTCGCTGAGCGGCCCGTACACACTCGCATAGCCCATCAGTCGGCCCGCGTCAGATGAGACGGTAGAGAGTAGTCTACGCTCCATCGGTGACCTCCTGCGCAGGCTCTGTTTTGCGTAGCGGTAGGATCGGTCGCCACTTGATCCGCCAGCCATGGCGACCACCTGGGCGGCTTGGTGGCACTAGCTCACGCTCACGCTCGATACCGCAGACACGGCAGCGATTGGTCGAGCCATGCTCGCAGCTCGGGATCTGGTGCTCGGTCATGGCGAGAGCCAGAGCGATCACGGCATCGCTGGCATATGCCTCAAGGTCGTTGGTCTCTGCTGGTGCCGGTGGTGCTGCTGGCAGCGCTGTAGGATCGACGACGACAGGTGCGACAGTAGGATCGGCAGGCGGTGCTTGAGCTCCACCCATTGAATTGACAGGTTGCATATTGAGGGGCTGAAGGAACACATCTCCACCCTCGATAGGGTCGAGCTGCTCGAGCGCTCTGATCTCATTGACGGAGAGCCAGCCCCAGTTGCGACCGATTGCGTATGCGCTGTATCTCGCTGCTAGGTCGGTGCGCAGCAGCCCCTCGACGCGATGCTCCACGTAGTAGCTGCTGCTGATTGGCAGGAGCAGTTTATTGCGAACCTCCTGCTCGATGCGGACAAGCCAAGGGCGCAGCGTTTCGCTGAGGAAAGCTTGGTTTTCCTGCTCGAGCGAGCTGTAGGTGCTGCCACCAGTTGCCCGCAGTTTTGATACGGGGATGTTGAACCAGCGGGCAATCTCCTCGAGCTGGAAACGCCTCGTCTCGAGGAACTGCGCATCATCTGGCGGTATTGCAGTCGTGGTCCATTTCATACCTTCCTCAAGGATTGCGACCCTCGAGGCATTGTCGATACCGGAGTGCAATCGTTCCCAATCGCCACGAAGGCGACCGCGGGCATCATCGCTGAGCCTGCCGGGATGCTCTAGCACGCCAGACGGCCGAGCGCCGCGACCGAAAAATGATGAGCCAAATGACTCAGCAGCAATGCCGAGACCGATTGAGTCTCGAGCCAATGCAACAACGCTGGCACCAACGTAGCCGTCACCGCCTGGGCCACGTAGATGCAGTACGTCAGATGCTGGTATGTAGGTCGCACGAGAGAAATCGTCGCGATAAATATATTGCAGATCGCCGTTTTCGCTTCGCCCGACCTTCATGTTTTCCGCCCTGAGCAGCCATAGGCGCGTTGGGCGGCCGATTGTGTCTCGCTCGATCTCACAGTAGCCATTGCCCCACGTCAAAGCCTGCGCGAGCCATTGCTCACGCAGTTGCATCGAGGTCATCTCCTCGTTTGGCGCAAATCGCAGGAGGTCAGCGACCATCATGTCGTCAGCGATAATGCGCCCATTGGCAGTCTGCTGATAGACGTGAAACGGCAGGCTACTGATTGTTTCGGAGATAATGCGCACGGCTTGCCAAAATGGCGCATAACTGAGCGCTGAGCTCTCAGATACTTGCACGCCAGCGCTGCTAACCGCGCCACCGTAGAACGCTGTGAGCGCGGGATCTCGCAGGCTCGGGCGATTGCCCGCGCGCAGAGTGAATATGCTCCAGATGCGATCGATGATCGTCATATGAGAGTCATCCCTCGCGACTCGTACACCGATGGGGCACCACGCCCTATCGCTCCGCCTGCCTCGCCGACTCGAGATCGTGCGACTGCCATGATGCTCGCCACCAAGGCGTCAATCTTTTCCGATGACTTAGCCTTGCTCGGTTTGATATTCCCGGCAGCGTCTGACTCTATCGAACAGTTACCGAGGCACCATCGCAATACCGGATTGCCATCGTGTCGTAATTTTCTCGCCATGACTAATGTCTCAAAATCCTTAGCGGCAGGACTCATGCTCGCATAGCCCTGCCCAAACGACACGATGTTCAGCCCGTCGCTCTGCATTTGCTGCGCCAACTGGCTAGCGTTCCATCTGTCAATTGCGATATCGACTACCCGATACTGTGCGCATAACTGCTTGATCCGCGTGTAAACATCCTCGTACTCGATCACATCGCCATCGGTGACGTTGATGTGCCCGCTCGCATGCCATTGGTCGTAGCGCATGCGATTGGTGCGCTCTCTCTGTTTGAGCGCACCTCGAGGTGCCCAACATGTCGGCTCAATCCAGATCGTGCCATCGTCGAGCGGAAACGCCAAAACAAACGCCGAGAGATCCATGGTGCTGCTCAGGTCGAGCGCACCATAACACAATCGACCATCGAGATCAGGTCGAGGGCTGCGGCATGCGTCCCATGTCTCGGGTGCGATCCATCGTGTGATCGTGTCGGTCCACTCGCAGAGATGGAGGCGGCGAAATGCTAGCTCACGGGCAGGTGATTGGGCGGCGTCCATGGCGGCTTGGTGCATGTAATCGGGCAGCACAGATACACCATAACCGGGGTTTGCTGCTCGCCATGTAGACTCATCACGCCATGACGCACCGTCTGGCGCACGATACAGAACGGGCAGGAAACTGTGATCGACCAGCGAGCCATCAGCGACTGAGCGGGCGTGCTGGTGCATCTCATAGCAGAGCGAGTTGCGATCGTGCCCTGCCGTCGTGATCGCCACGGTGAGCGGCTGCCTGCGTGAGCCTACGCTTGTTGTGAGCACATCCCAGAGCTCTCTGTTGGGCTGAGCGTGCAATTCGTCAAATATGATGCCTGAGCAGTTGAACCCGTGCTTGGTGTGAGCATCTGCGCTGATTGCTCGATATCTGCTACCGTTCTTGGTGACGATCTCTTTGCGCAGCACAGTGCAGCGTGATGCAAGCATTGGGCTAGCCTGCACCATGCTGCTTGCAATGTCGAACACGATAGATGCCTGCTCACGATCAGCGGCTGCCGACACGATCTCCGCGCCCTTCTCCCCATCTGCCATGAGCAAGTAGAGCGCTATGCCTGCGCACAACGTAGACTTGCCATTTTTTCGCGGGATCTCGATGTAGCTGGTGCGGTATTGGCGCAGGCCATCGGCACGGAGAGTGCCGAACAATGGCTCGATGATGTCTCGATACTGCCACTCTGCCAACATGAGCGGACGGCCTGCGTCCGCTCCTTTGACGTGCGTTAGACATGTCCGGAAAAACAGCTCGACGTTGCGAGCGGCTAGCTGCCCAGGAGTTTGAGTATCGGGTTGTCGTCGGGCACGCTTGCTGCCGTCACCTGCTGCTCGGCGGGCAGGCGGGTGCTCGATCGTGTGCGCGGCATCAGGTTGAGCGAGATCAGCATCGACTGGATCCGCGACTCGCTTCGCCCGAGCTCTGCGTACGCTGGGTGTAGAGCTGGCCCGTTTTCGCGGTCGATCATTGGGCTCGGTAGCTGATCGATCAGGTCGCGCAGGATCTGCGCTCTCGCCAGCATTTTTGCCGCCATCGTCACCGCTGCGAGATCTGATGCCCCGCCCGTTCCCACGTGCGCCATCGCCTCGACTAGCCATTTGTATTGCACCATTTCTAATTTTGATAGACCGATCGGCTTTTCGGGCAATGGCCCGCCAGCTCTCAGCCATGAGGTGCGATCAACCGGCTTGCGGCCACGCTTGGCCATTGTGATATCTCCACTATTACCAAAAATATCCATAGATCCTAGGCAAAAACACGTTCAGG
>Ga0209358_10001491_pt1 | contig 18495 bp, 10 predicted proteins | sample LauGreFa1BDMLBSN_2_FD_187574 | JGI IMG/M metagenome (GOLD analysis project Ga0209358, IMG submission 187574) | Freshwater lake microbial communities from Lake Michigan, USA - Fa13.BD.MLB.SN (SPAdes) (version 2) | ecosystem: Environmental > Aquatic > Freshwater > Lake | place: Lake Michigan, USA... | reverse complement strand
AATATCACGCACCATTGCTCTAGCAGCAACCATTCCAACACAACCGCCAACTGCCTGAAAGAATCTCATAACAATCAGCATATCCACACTAAAAGCAAATACACAACCCATGCAAGCAATCAGGTATATTACCAAACCAACATAGATCGGCTTTTTCCGTCCATACCGCTCAAGAAGGGGGCCATAAAACAACTGACCGAATGAGATTCCAATAAAATAGGTTGATAAAGAATACATCACATTGGAGATAGATGTGTGCAGATCAACTGCAATGTGATTAAAAGCTGGCAAATACATGTCAACTGAAAATGGACCTATTGAGGTTAAAAGTCCCAGGACAAAAATAAATTTAAAATTCTTTTGCTTTTCCATGCTACACGCGTTTCAATGAATGCTGCAAAACTACTGCATTTGATTCAGCTCATAGAGGATGAATTTGTGTGCACTCAACCAGATGAGACGGTATAGAATGATGATTCCATTGTTGATGCATTGCAACTGCAGCTCCTATGGCTGAAGCCTGCGGCACAGCAGCAGCATATACCTTGTAAGTAGAAAAATAGTTTGACAACAGTTGCATGTAAATTTGATTACTGCTGAACCCTCCATCAACATATATGCTTTGCATTGATGAGTCTTGGATAATTAGCTTCGTACTTTTCACCTGCATCGACACAATATCCAGCATCAATTGATGATAGGCCTCATCAAAATCTTTGTAGTCTTGCAAATTCCGAGAAGAAAAAATAAAAATATGAGGATTAAAATCATCCTTTACTTCATCTTGATTTACATACAGCTTTTGAATAATTTCTTTTCTATACTTTACTGACTTATGATGATCCAGTGCAACATGATAATATTCTGAAAGTCGCTTGACCTGGATATCATGTTCATACCCTGCAAAGAGCCTAGATGCTTTCACAGGCTTACCCTCGTATGAATAATAAAACAGACAGTCCTGTTTAAGTTCTGAGGCTGTAAGAGTATGCTGATTGAATGGATTTAGGGAGATGCACCATGTTCCAGTAGAGATAAGAATGAATCGCTCATTGATTGTCTTGAGATAAGGAATCAAAGCAGCTGAACTGTCGTGCAATCCAATTCCAATGGAAATATTTGACTCTGCATTGATTGTACAGGCGTCAACAGACTCAATCGGCTGTAACTTTTCTGCAATACCCTCGTGGCATACCCAATCATGGTATCGATTACTTGTGAAGTTCCACAATGCCGTATGACAGCCAATACTTGTAATATCTGAACCCATTTTGTGTGAAATCAAATAACTCAGGTATTGAGGAAGATGTAAAGCATATTTGAGTTTTTGAAATTCTGCTGGCTGCAGCTTTGACAATCTGTACAACTGAAATCCAGCGTTCAGACTACCCAACATTGGAGACGATGTTTCCAGCGAAAATTTTTCTTCACCTCCATAATGTTTATATAAGATTTGCTGAAGCTCTTTTGGAAACGGTTTGAGATAATTATAAAGTGGCAGGAATGGTTGTTTGTTTTCATCCAACAAAACAAAACTTGCTCCATAAGCAGAAAAATTGACCGCTTTTATTTCATATGCATCACTCTTGATCCATCGCTGATATGAATCCAAGACCCAAGATGTGAGTGTTTCAATATTTTCGCAAGGAAAATCATCTTCATCCATTGTCTCTTTGAGCTGAATAGTTTCTTCGATCAGCACTTTGTATTGCTGATTGATCAAGAATAACTTTTTATTGGTCTTTCCAATATCAAAAATGAGTATAACTGGGATCTTAGACATTATAACCCTGTTGCGTTATTTTTTGATCCACGCTCCTTGATCAGGGATTCTCTTATTGCATGATCTCTATAAAACCCAATGGGGTCTAAAGCACCGCCAGCGCGCAATCTTGCTTCTGCAACAACAGCGCGCAAATCGGTTCTGAAAGTATCTTGTAAAACTTCTTGAGCCGCAACAACGTCATTTGAGGATTGCGCCTCACTCAGTTTTGTTCTGTCAACCAATAATGCTTGAGCATATGCAATCATGATTGCTTCAACCGACTGCAGCAAATCTTCCAATGGATCTTTTACATTGTGACTCGCATCAATCATCCAACCCAGATCTTGGGCATGATTCAATCCATGAGCATTCATACCTTCCACCAATTCATTAAAAATTAAAAAGAGTTGATAGGGTTTTATGCTTCCTACAGTGAGGTCGTCATCTCCGTATTTACTGTCGTTGAAATGAAAGCCAGCCAGTTTTCCCTCCATCAAAAGCAAGGCTACAATTTGTTCAATGTTGGCATTGGGAAGATGATGTCCCAAATCCACCAAGGTATATGCTTTAGGTCCCAATTTATTAGCGTAAAGCAATGACTGTCCCCAGTCACCCACTGTCATGGAATAAAAATTTGGCTCAAACGCCTTGTATTCAATAAAAATTTTCCAGTCAGCAGGAAGTGCTGCATATATTTCATGCAGGCTTTCAAGTGTATGCTGAAAGGCTTTTCTAAAATTCAATTGACCCGGGAAAGAGCTCCCATCACTCAACCAAACAGTCAGGGCCTTGGATCCCAGTTCAATGCCGTGGTTGATAACATCAATATTATGTGCAATGGCCTGCTTTCGAATTTTACCATTTACGTTTTGAAGTGACCCGAACTTGTAGGACAATTGTTGATTGGGTTGATCTTGAAATGTATTTGAATTGACTGCATCAAAACGAAGTCCAAGTGAAGTTGCATGATTCAGTATGGCAGCATAATCCTTCGGGATATCCCATGGTATGTGCAATGAAATGGACCCACTTGACTGATTCAGTGCATGCAACAATCCTACATCCTCTATTTTTTCTTCGATGCTTCTGGGTTCTCCGCCACCAGAAAACCTTCCGAATCTTGTACCGCCAGTCCCCAATGCCCAACTCGGTATTGCTACATTGAATTCAATCAATTGCTGAATGACAGATTCTATCTGCGGGATCTCTGAGGCAATGAAATCAAACTTTCGCTTGTGAGCTGCATAAAGTTTTTCATTGTGTAGATCAATTGTATTTTTGGAGATTCTCATTTCGTTTTTTTGATATACGATTAGCGAACAAAAGATGCTGCAATACCACCGTCCACATTCAATACATTTCCAGTTGATTTATCAAGGAGTCCACTCACATATGCAAAACAGGCATTCGCAATATCTTCTGGAAGTATGATTTCGCGCAACAGGGTTCTTCCAGCGTAATAAGCAGGAAGTTCTTCAACGGTTATTCCATAAGCTTTGGCACGGCCTTCTGCCCAGCCTCCTTTCCAAATATTGCTGCCTGCAATAACTGCATCTGGATTTACTACATTAACCCTGATTTTATCCTTTCCCAATTCTGCAGCGTTTAATCTTGACAAATGCAATTGTGCAGCCTTGGCAGAACCATATCCAGCATTGTTGGGACCACTTACCAATGCATTTTTGCTTACAATATTCAATACATCACCACCTAATCCTTGCTTTCGCATTACTTGAATTCCTTTTTGGGTTACCAAAAATTGTCCCTTGACTAAAATATCATAGAGCAAGTCCCAATCTTTTTCACTGTGATCTTCAACTGATTTTGAGATGGATATCCCAGCATTATTGACGATAATATCGATTCCGCCAAAGCTGAGAGATGCATTGCGCATTGTATTTCCTATGGAATCTGCATTGGTTACATCCATTATTTCAGCAGCAACCTGATCTTTGCCAAACTGTTGAACAAACTCCTCTTTTGCATCGTTTAAACGCTCTTGATGGTTATCAGATAGTATAACACAAGCACCCTCTTCAGCCAATTTTTTTGCGACCGCTTTTCCAATTCCACCTCCGCTGCCTGTTACCAGGGCTACCCTGCCGGTCAAGGGTTTAGGCTTGGGCATTCTCTGAAGCTTCGCTTCTTCAAGTAACCAATACTCAATATTGAATGCTTCTTGTCGTGGCAGTGATACATATGTGGAAATTGCTTCAGCACCTTTAATTACATTGATTGCATTGATATAAAATTCTGACGCAACCCTTGCTGTATGTTTATCTTTTGCAAAACTGAACATTCCTATGCCAGGATATAGGATAATGACAGGATTTGGATCACGCATGGCTGGACTATTTTCATGTTTACACATGGTGTAATAGTCAGTGTACATGGTTCGATATGCTTCAAATTGAGGGATGAGTTTTTCTTTGATAAAATTTGTATCGCTTAGATCTTCATTTGGCTCCAAATTGATAACAAGTGGAGAAATTTTGGTTCTCAAAAAATGATCAGGACAACTTGTTCCCAAAGGCGCCAGTCGATTCAAGTCATTTGAATTGATGAATTCAAGCACACGCTCATCATCAGTAAAATGGCCAATCATCTTTTGATGTGAAGAACACAATCCACGTAATACAGGCGCCAATAATGATGCTTTTGAAATTCTAGCATCCTCTGGAAGTGATTTTATGTTGATCCCTCCAAAAATATTTTTTTGTTTGCCAGCTTTCTCGTGTATGAATGTTGCACATTTTTCAATGACTTCTAAAGTATTGACATAGCTTTCAGAAGCAGTATTTCCCCATGTAAAAAGTCCGTGTGACCCCAACATAATTCCTTTGATGCCAGGACGATCATCTAAACATTGCTTGAGCTTCAATCCCAGATCAAATCCAGGTCTCTGCCAATCCACCCATCCGATTGTTCCTTCAAATAAATCTTCTGTAATTTTTTTTCCATCTTTGGATGCAGCAATGGCAATGGCAGCATCTGGATGAAGATGATCGATGTGTTTAAAAGGCAAAAATCCATGCAATGGAGTATCGATAGACGGCGCCTTTGATTGCAAATCATATATACAATGGTTGAAAAGTTTTACCATGCCATCCTCATGTGCAATTCCTTTGTACACGTTTTTTAAACTGCGCAAACGATCGACATACAAAGCTGCCAGTCCATTACGTTTCATCGTTCCCAAATCTCCCCCACTGCCTTTCACCCACATTACTTCTACTTCTTTTCCTGTAAGTGGATCAGGTGCAATTGTTTTGCAAGATGTGTTTCCACCGCCATAATTTGTCAATCGAAGATCAGCGCCGAGTAGATTTGATCTGTAAACCAACAATGCCACTTCATCACCAGCCATGGAAGCTGCTTTTTCATCATCCCACAAATAACTTACATGTCTAAAATGCTTTCCTTTACTCATATGATTTACAACTTATGCTTTGAGTGAATTTCCATATCCAACAATGATAACGGACAGAAGAATTGCTGCAATGCCAAGTCCAATGGTTGACTTTGTTCTGGCACTTGTGCCTTTCCATTCCTTCAGCAATATGCCCCAGAGATTTGCAATCAGGATTATGAATGCCATGTGAAGGATCCAAGAGCTTGCACCGTTGCCCAATCTGCTTTCACCCATACCGTAAAAAAAGAATTGCAAGAACCAGATGGTTCCAGCCATTGCAGAAAAAATATAGTTCCACTTTAATGGAGTCGACTGATTGGTATAATCAACAAATGATTTATTTCTGGTATTGAGTATCATGCACCAAATGAAATTGGTAGTCAATCCTCCCCAAAGCAGTACGATGTAGATAACATTGTTTTGATAGAGAAATTCAGATGTAGCATCTGGATGCGCTGATTTCCATATTTCATTGGCTCTCTCTGCCATTGAAGTGCCGGCCTCTATCCCATAATTGAAACATGCACTGAGAATACCGGAAAGTGTGCAAACCAAAAGACCTTTAACAAGATTGAACTCCTTCACAGATTCTTTTTTCTTTTCTTCTGGCAATTCTTTTTCTTTCATCATGCCTGCTTTCCCACAAATGATGATGCCGACCAAACAAAGTCCAATTCCCAATAGAATGATCCGTCCCCACTCTGTTGAGATCAAATCTGAGATTGTTGTTTTTCCTTCAGTCGGAACAAGATTATAATAGATAGAAGGAACGATAGCACCAAAAGCCGATGTGAATCCGAGCAACACTGAATTACCAAGTGACATGCCGAGATACCTCATACCCAAACCATATGTCAATCCCCCTACTCCCCATAGAATTCCCCAAAAGAATGTCCAACCCAGCACTGAATAATCTGTAGAAGAAATGATTTCACCGAAATGAGGAATGGTTAACCATGCTGCGATGGGAGGAACAATCAACCATGAAAACAATCCGCCTACAATCCAATAACTCTCCCATGACCAGCCTTTTACTTTGTTGTAGGGAACATAAAAACTCCCAGATGCGAAGCCACCGATAAAATGAAAGAGGATGCCAAAAAAAATCTGCATGTATATGAATTTGATCTGCTTATTTTAATATTGTTTGCAGGACTTCATAGCGCCTTGCAAATGGATCTTGTTTTGCATCGCTGACAACATCGATGTACATCACTGGTGATGGTTTTGCAGTATTGGTTGCGGGCCAATTCGGAACTGATTTTCCATTTGGATTCCCGGTTTTTATGAAATTGGCAAAAAAATCCTGCATGGTCTCTGATACCTTATAGTCTTCTTTTGTCCAAGCATACACTTTGTTGTAGTGTAAATTACCCATGCAATATTCAATTTCAGCAGAGTGAACAGCTCCTTTTGGAGCAGGCGGTCTAGGTGCGCCGGTATTTCTTTGAACACCTCCTGCCAATCCAGCTACTGCATCTCCCATTTCAGGTGTCATAGGGGGACGTGGTCTTGTATAATAATATCTGTATACAGGCATGCCATTCCCAGTTTTTTCATGCATCTCAGCCCACCGCCATGTACTGAAAGAAATGAAACGATCACCTGCTAATTCAGTAGCCACCTGCTCAACATCTTGATCGCTTGCAGGTGCATATACTTTGAGTATTTCATTGCTTCTTTCACCGTATAATTTCTTGACAGCATTTTCAAAATTTTGAAGAGTAAAGGATTCTTTACCCATAATTGATCTGGCGCCCGACTCTTCTGAGTTCCATCCAACCAAAAGCGGAACTTGCGCCTGTTCACCTGCCTTAAAAATTGAAAGTGGATCTTTTGGAAAGAAATATCCGTCTAGTGTTGTCGGAAATCTGAAAGTCCCATGTTTTGTCGCTGCATTTAAAACAGAATCAGCTGATAACTTTCTCAACTCAGCCAGCGATGTTGCTCCTGTTTTCTTAGTAAATTCCGTTCCATTTTTTTCGGCAACGGATAATGCAACAGGAGGAAGTGCTCCAAGAAGGGACCCACTTTCGCCGATGGCACCCGCGATCAGGTTTCGTGAAAGTGGTGAAACCATTTGCGCACTAACCGAAACTGATCCAGCTGATTCTCCTGCAATGGTGATTTTATTCGGATCACCTCCGAAGTAGGATATATTTTCTTTCACCCATTTCAATGCTGCTGCCTGGTCCAGCAATCCATAATTTCCCGAGGCATGGTATGGAGACTCTTCCGTGAGTTCCGGATGAGCCAAAGAACCAAAAACGCCCAAACGATAATTTACTGTGATGGCAACAATTCCTTTTTTGGCCATACTTTCACCATCATATCTTCCCTCGGATCCATCTCCTGCCACAAATCCACCCCCATAAAAATAAACCAGCACTGGTAATTTTCCTTTTGTGTTGGGAGTCCATATATTAAGGTAAAGGCAATCCTCGCTCATGCCATTGGACCGGAAATTCATATCACCAAAAATGGGTGCTTGCATAGCTCTTGGTCCAAACTGCTTTGTTTGAAGAACACCTGCCCATTTTCTCAAGGGCTGAGGCGCTTTCCATCGAAACTCACCCACTGGCGGAGCAGCAAAAGGGATTCCTTTAAAGGAAAGCATTCCACTTGCTTCTTTTACTCCTTCCACCATTCCATAGTTTGTATTGGTAGTGGGAGATGCTGATTGACTTTTAAGTTGCTCAAAAGGCGAAAGAGATAGCAATGCAAACATCAGCGTGATAACTTCTTTCATGATGGCAGGTTGAATAAAACTATTTAACCATAAGATACATCATCTTTTTAGATGCACATCGAGTATTGAGCCTTTTGTTTGTATAAAAAAAGGCCTCTATTGAGACCTTTGTAGCGAGATCGGGAGTTGAACCCGAGACCTTCGGGTTATGAATCCGACGCTCTAACCACCTGAGCTACCTCGCCGATAAGTGGGCTGCAAAATTAGCCAATTAGCATCTTAAATCAAAATCAATCGGTTTTACCCATAAAATGCGGATTTGCACCTTTTTTGTAACGTTTTGATAGGTATTAATATGCGTTATGATTAAACAATTTATATTGCAGTATCTGGTTAGTAGCAAGAACATCGTTTTATTCACTTTTTAAAACCGGTTTACCTATGACCAGAATTACATCCTACTGTCAGACCTGCACAGTCAAGAATTGCATCATGCTGAAATCATTCGGCGAAGATCACGGAGTTTACAAGCCTTTCAAACACCACTATGAATTCAAAAAAGGCGAATTAATTTTTAGAGAAGGTGATGAAATCAATGGTATTTATTTCATTCAGACGGGAGTCATCAAGCTGGAAATGAATGCCGATTCTCAAAGACCATTCATTTTAAGACTCATCGGACCCGGTCAAACCATGGGTCACCGCTTTTTGAGCTACACCGGCTTGCAGCCTTATACTGCAACAGCAGTAGAAGACAGCAGAATTTGCTTCATTGAACTTGGCTTTTTCAAAAACCTTTACCTTAAAAACGAGCTGCTCCAAGAAGAGATCAGAAAAATATTTCTGAGAGAAATCAGAACAACCGAGATCAAACTGCTTCAAATAGCACAGCAAACTGTCAGAGAAAAAGTAGCCGGCATCCTTGTTCACCTGGCAGATACCTACAATTACAAGCAAACAGGACTGGGGATTCGTGTGCATATTGACCGACAGGAAATGGCTGATCTCGCAGGGACTACCAAAGAACAGGTTTCGAGAATTTTGGCTGATTTTGAGAAAGAACAACTGATCAGATTCAGGGCAAAACATTTCAAGTTTATCTCCATTGACAAGCTTCGTCACCTTGCAGAAAAACAAGCTACAATGGTTGAAGAGGGCCATCAACTGGAAGCATAAACTCACCCTGACAATCATTGTATTATTGACGGACAGTCAGTACCTTTGCAGCCTTAAAATTCCCTTATGGCAGCAAAAATAAAAGTACTGAATCCAGTTGTTGAATTGGATGGCGATGAGATGACAAGGATCATTTGGAAGTTTATCAAGGATAAACTGATCCTTCCCTACCTGGATCTTGATATCAAATATTATGATCTGGGAGTGGAATACCGCGACCAAACCAATGATCAGGTCACCATCGATGCTGCCAATGCCATCAAACAATACGGTGTCGGAATTAAATGTGCAACCATTACCCCAGATGAAGCCCGCGTGAAGGAATTCAACCTCAAACAAATGTGGAAGAGTCCGAACGGAACCATCAGAAACATACTTGACGGCACGGTATTTCGCGAGCCGATTGTAATTAAAAATATTCCAAGATTGGTTACCAATTGGGACAGTCCAATCATCGTTGGACGTCATGCTTTTGGCGACCAATACCGCGCAACAGATTTTACAGTACCCGGCAAAGGAAAACTTACCATCAAATTCGAAGGAGAAGACGGGCAGGTCATCGAACACGAAGTATACCAATTCAAAGGTGCAGGTGTAGCGATGAGCATGTACAATACAGATGAGAGTATCAAAGGATTTGCAAGAAGCTGTTTCAACATGGCACTTCAGAAAGGATGGCCATTGTACATGAGCACGAAAAATACTATCCTGAAAAAATACGACGGCAGATTTAAAGACATCTTCCAGGATATTTATGAAAACGAATTCAAAGCTGCATTTGAAACTGCAGGCATTACCTATGAGCACAGATTGATTGACGACATGGTTGCGAGTGCCTTGAAGTGGAATGGAAAATTTGTTTGGGCATGTAAAAACTATGATGGAGATGTTCAGAGTGATACAGTGGCACAGGGATTTGGTTCACTCGGACTAATGACTTCTGTATTGGTTACGCCAGACGGAAAAACAATGGAGTCAGAAGCCGCTCACGGAACAGTTACGCGCCACTACCGTGATCACCAAAAAGGAAAACCCACAAGCACCAATCCCATTGCATCTATTTTTGCATGGACCCGTGGACTTGCTTTCAGAGGAAAACTTGACAACAACCAAGATCTGATCAAATTTGCTGATGCATTGGAAGCAGTTTGTATTGAGACAGTAGAAGAAGGCAAAATGACAAAAGATCTAGCAGTATGCATTCATGGAAACAAAGTCAATCACGGTGAACATTATTTATATACCGAGGAATTCTTAGATGCAATTGATGCGAATCTGAAAAAGAAAATGGGGATATAAACCCGGCAATTGATTTTATAATAACCCGATCACACATCGGGTTTTTTATTTTACATCAAACATTTTTGTCAGCAAGACCTTGCTGGATTGAACATTGAGTCCTGCAAACCTACCCCGTTGCACAACCAGATCGTTTTCGGCTGGATGGGATAAATAATAGTGAAATGCAAACTTACTTGTTGGATTCTCCCAGCCATTGATCTGCCCAAATCTCAAATCATTGAAGACGAGGGTGTCGTTCCACTTTTCAAGCGTATAATACCCCTGAGAAAATAATTTCAGATCCATGACTTCCTGATGGTCGTGTATGCTGTCCAAGTATGATTGATTTTGTTCAAACCGCGTAAATACAAAATCATCTTTACTGAGAATGGATTTATAACCAACCTGAAATCCACTGCTGTCTTGTATTACGGCAGTCCACAGAAAATTATTCAACAATGTTGGAGCCGTAAAATAGTTAGTGGATGCAGTAATATACCGCACTACAGCGCGTTCCATTTTCATTTTATTTACCAATGCAAAACACAGATAAAAGACTGGAACAACTATTCCAATCGCTGCCATTTTCATTCGATGCTGATGATCCATTTTGGTTACCCATAATAAAAAGAAAACCACCAATGGTGTGATTGTAAACAATGGATCTGCAACATATATTACATTGAATGCGATCCTTTGTGAAGAAAACGGCTCAAACCATCCTGTCCCATAATTATTCAAGGAATCCAGTATCAAATGAATCAAAACTTCGATGAGAAAAAATGAAAACCATTTTGAGATACTGATTGAATCTTTTTTATGCCACAGATTGGCAACCAAAGCCAGAAAAAATGATACGATCAATGCAAACAGCAAAGAATGTGTGATGCCTCTGTGTGCAATCAATTCCTTTGTTAGAGGCATCCATGCACCGTTGATGAAGTCAATGTCTGGGATGCTCTGTGCCAAAGCCCCCCACAACAAGGCTTTCTTACCAGCCTTCTTATCCATTAAAACTTCGCCAACACATGCACCCAGTACTATGTGCGTAACTGAATCCATTAGAATCGAACTTCTCTCATTTGTCCTCCGCCAGGTCCACCAATATTGGATGAAGGTTGTTGCCCTTTGAATTTATTTAATCGGTAGATAAAGCTCATCATGAAATACCTGGTGAGTCGATTCACCCTTGTATCAACAATATTGTTTCCATTCACTGTTCTGGCGATTGCTTTATTCTGATTTAAAATATCAAATCCTGAAATCCTGAAAATACCATTCTTCTTCTTGAAGAGCGTCTTTTCAAAATTGGCATTCAATAAAGCAATATTTTGGTTCACAGCAGCTGACAATCCTCTGTTGATAATATATTCTAAATCATGTCTGAATACCCACCCACCAGGAAAATCAATTCGGGAATTGTTGGTGATTGTCCAGCTATGATAGTTAACATTTGGTTGTCCAGCCAACGAATACTTTGTATTGTTTACTCCATATCTTCCGCCCACATCAAACTCCAGCCATTCCTTCCAATTGATTTCAAACTTGGCTCCTTGAGCGAACAGCAGGGTTTTCCCAAAATTTTGAATATTGTCGATAAATGTTATGCTGTTGTTGAAGGCAGCAGACCCATTGAATGATATGATATAGGTTCTGTTGCTCCATGGTTTGCTGAAATTATAGAATCCACTTGCTGAATAAGCGCCATTCACGTTCTCATAGGTTGTCAGCTGTGCACCGTTGTTACCTACACGTATGGTATTGTTTACGATCTGGTTGTTGGTGAAATTAAAATTGGAACCGATGAAAAATGTCTGTCCAGTTAAGAAATTCAAATTGTTGAAAGAGAGACTGAAAATATGTGCCAATTCGGGTTTTAACAATGGATTCCCCTGCACTTGGTATTGTGGATTGGAGATGTCTTTTACAGGTTGCAATTGCGAGAAAGTTGGCTGATTGGCGTTCCCATTGTAAAAGAAACGCAAGGTTTTGTTGCGCGTAAAGTTATAAGCAAAATTTGCAGAAGGAAGCAAGTTGATTCGCTTGATGGGTGTGTAAGCAGAATCTTTTGAGATGGAATACCCTCTCTGATAAACAGGCTGTGAGCTTGCGCCAAAAGTATAATTGTACTTCTTGCGGACCGTCCTGATGTTTGCCCCGATGCGCTGACGAATGAAATCTGTCTCAAATGCATTGCTGAGCAGATCTGAAAAGACAGAATTGCCAAGTGCATCTATTACATAAGTAGCACGGTCGTTGTTTACATAAGATTGACTGTAAGAATAAATCAGATCGAGAAACCGACCTTTCATGATAGGCTCTGAAAAATTGAATCGGATATTGAAATTATCTGACTGGTTATTGGTATTTACATTCTGCTTCAAAATAACACTGTCAATTCTATTGAACAGGTAATTGCGCGTAAGATTATTTTTATCACTCTCTCCATCGGTGCTGTTGTATCCTCCTGTAATATTAACAGAGAGATTTCTTCCACGCTTTTGAAACTTATGATTGAAAATCAAATTCCCGTTGAAACTGGGAGAAAACGACTTTGAGAAATCATTGTTTTTACCAAAGCTGGTAGTATCGGTATCATTTTTCAGGTAGTCAAAAACACTGGCCGAATTTGTACTGTTATCTCTCGCAAAAAATTCAGGAATGAATTTCACATAATTAAAGGAGTCAATGTTCCATTCAAAATTCAGAGAGGCCCGGTGGGTATATACATTGGAGGTTGAATTGACCACCTGATGATTCAAGAATTTTGTATTCTGAAAAAAGTTTTGAGAAGCAATATCTCTTTCAATTTCCGTTTTCCTGGAAGAGTAGCTGTAGTTTCCGTATACCGATCCTTTCTTGTTTTCCAAATCGTTCCTGAAATTGAAACCAAGTGAATTGGTTGTGCTCAACCCTTCTTGTCCACCGATTCCACTCTGGTTGTTACCACCAATATTGATTTGGAATCCACGTCCCCCGCCTCCACCTTGTCCACCGAATCCACCTCCACCACTGCTGTTAAAATCAAAAGTGCTTGAATTGTTGTTGTTGGCACCACCGAAAACAGAAAGCTGTTTGTTGTTGTTAAAGAAGTTGACATTGGTGGTTGCAGCATATCTGTCATTTGTACCAGCTCCAACGGTGCTTCTGCTGAATACCCCCCTGTTTCGGTCTTTCTTCAATTGTAAATTGATGACCTTATCAGGTTCACCGTCTTTGATTCCAGAGGCGTTGGCCAAATCGCCATAATCATCCACCACTTGTACCTTGTCAATCATATCAGCCGATAATTGCTGGGTTGCAGCTTTGGGATCTCCACTGAAAAAATCCTTCCCGTTAACGCGCACCTTGGTAACTGTCTTTCCCTGTGCAGTGATATTTCCGTTTTTATCTACCTCAATACCAGGCATTTTTTTCAGAAGATCTTCTACCATGGCGTTGGGCTTCAATCGAAAGGAGTCAGCCTTGTACTCAACCGTATCTTCCTTTACAATGATGGGTGGTACTGAAACGATGATTTCTTGTAACGAGCTATAAGAGGGAAACAGTTTGATTTCCTCCAATTTCAAAACTTCTTCATCAGCAGGAATGGTATATGCTTTGAGAGTGGTGCCATAACCCAAGCTCGAAATCATCAAGACAAACTTTCTCTCTGGAATGCCTTTTACAAGAAAAAAACCAACGTTGTTGGTAAGGGTTTTAATGGTGTCTTTTCCACCCGCAATATATACCCCAACAGTAGCCCGGGAAATGGGATTTCCAAGGGTATCTACCAGGCGCCCATTGACCTGAAAACCATCCTGTGCAAAAGCCCCCAAACATGTTAATAAAGCAATAAACAGTGCGTAAAAACCTCTTTTCATACGTATATATTCGCGAATTGGATGACAAAGGTAATGCTTTGCCTTCGGTGAGCCCCTCCTTTCAGCATAAATGAACTAAATTTGACCCCTCAGAAAGAACCGAAGGTTATGTTTACATTTTTATCGAAGATTTTGGGCGGCAGCAAGTCGGAAAAAGACGTAAAACTCATCTATCCGATCGTAGATAAAATCAATGCACATTTCTCATCATATGCCTCATTGACCAATGACCAACTGCGGTCAAAAACCCAGGAATTCAGATCCAGGATTCAAGATCACCTGAAAGCGATCGATCAATCCATATCAGACCTCAATCATGAGGCAGAACAATTGCCCGCGGAGGATATCCTGGGAAAGGACAACATCTACAAACAAGTTGATGAACTCAAGAAGAAACGTGACAGCCAAATTGAGGAAATTTTAAATGACTTGCTGCCGGAAGCATTTGCTGTAGTCAAGGAAGCAGGCAGAAGGTTCAAAGAGAACGAGGAGCTCACTGCAACTGCAACAGCATTGGATCGTGATTTGAGCGTAAAAAAAGATTATGTCACCATCAAGGGAGAAGAAGTTGTTTTCAAAACCAGTTGGATGGCCGCAGGAAATCTGGTCAACTGGAACATGGTTCATTACGATGTACAGCTGATTGGAGGAACTGTACTGCATCAAGGTAAAATCTCTGAAATGGCCACAGGAGAAGGAAAGACCTTGGTCTCTACCCTTCCTGCCTATCTCAATTCTTTGGCTGGAGAGGGAGTACATATCGTAACCGTAAACGACTACCTGGCCAAGCGTGACTCTGAATGGAATGGCACCTTGTTTGAATGGCTGGGTCTCACAGTCGATTGCATAGACAAGCACCAGCCACATTCAGATGCAAGACGAAAAGCATATCAAGCAGATATCACCTACGGTACCAATAATGAGTTTGGATTTGATTATTTAAGAGACAACATGGTTCATTCACCAGATGAAATGGTTCAAAGAAAACACCATTTTGCAATGGTTGATGAAGTGGACAGTGTGTTGATCGACGATGCAAGAACGCCTTTGATCATTTCCGGTCCTGTTGCAAAAGGAGACGATCAGCAATTCCATATCCACAAACCCCGCATACAGCAATTGGTTGAAGTTCAAAAACAGATCGTTGCAAAATCACTGCAGGATGCAAAGAAATTAATTGCTGATGGAAAGGATGGTCCACAAGAAGGCGGCCTGCACCTGATGCGCGCATTCAGAGGATTGCCAAAAAATTCAGCACTGATCAAATTCCTGAGTGAGCCGGGCATCAAAGTAAAGCTGCAAAGAGCAGAGAACTATTATCTGGCAGAACAGCAAAAACAAATGCCGGTAGTTGATGAAGAGCTGTTCTTCCACATCGATGAAAAAAACAACCAGGTTGAACTGACTGACAAGGGTTTGCAATTCATTACCAAATCAGGTGAAGATCCAAACCTCTTTGTGCTGCCCGATCTCTCCATAGAACTGGCTGATATCGAAAAAGGCAATGGAACTGCAGATGAAAAAATAAGCAGAAAAGAAGCACTTCTCCAGGATTACTCTCAAAAAGCAGATAGGATTCATACCCTTCAACAACTGCTGAAAGCCTACACAGTATTTGAAAAAGATGTGGAATATGTTGTGATGGATGGTATGGTTAAAATAGTGGATGAGCAGACAGGCAGGATCATGGAAGGAAGACGCTACAGTGATGGCTTGCACCAGGCGATTGAAGCAAAAGAAAATGTAAAAATTGAAGCGGCTACTCAAACATACGCAACTGTAACCCTGCAGAATTATTTCAGGATGTACCATAAGCTGGCGGGCATGACCGGAACTGCAGAGACAGAAGCAGCTGAATTCTGGAACATCTACAAACTGGATGTTGTATCAATTCCCACCAATTTAAATCTGATTAGAAAAGATCAGGAAGACCTGGTTTACAAAACCAAAAGAGAAAAATTCAAAGCAGTCATTGACGAAGTTGAATTACTCCGAAATGCTGGACGTCCTATTCTGGTGGGAACTACATCGGTTGAAGTTTCAGAATTGCTGTCCAGGATGCTGCAACAGAAAAAAATACCACACAATGTTTTGAATGCCAAGCAACATGCGAGAGAAGCCCAGGTAGTTGCAGAAGCAGGTTTGGCTGGAAATGTAACCATTGCCACTAACATGGCTGGACGTGGAACGGATATAAAATTGGGACCTGGTGTGAAAGAAGCAGGTGGACTCGCCATCATAGGCACAGAACGACATGAAAGCAGACGCGTAGACAGACAATTGAGAGGACGCGCAGGTCGACAAGGTGATCCGGGCTCATCACAATTCTATGTTTCATTGGAAGATGATTTGATGAGAATGTTTGGAAGCGATAGAATTGCTTCGCTGATGGACAGAATGGGCTACAAAGAAGGAGAAGTGATTCAGCACAGCATGATCACAAAGAGCATTGAGAGAGCACAGAAAAAAGTGGAAGAAAACAACTTCGGCATCAGAAAAAGATTGTTGGAATATGACGATGTAATGAACAAACAAAGAAATGTTGTGTACAGCAAAAGGCAACACGCTTTGTTTGGTGAGCGACTGGCATTGGACCTTGACAATTCATTTTATTCGGTTTCAGCAGGACTGATCAACCAATATACTGGAACAGCTGATCAAGAAGGATTTTCATTGAACACCATCATGCAGCTTGGCATCAATACTTCAATCACTGCTGCAGAATTGGAAAAAGGCAACCCGCAAGAATTAAGCGAAAAATTATATCAGGAAGCCATTCAACATTATCAATTCAGAAAACAATCCATAGCGAAGCAAGCCCTGCCAATTTTTCAAAACGTCAAACTTACCCAGGGAAGTCATGTTGTCAATGTATTTGTTCCTTTCACCGATGGTAAAAAAACAATCAATGTATTGACCAACCTGGACAAAACAATTCAAACGAAAGGCAATGAACTGCTGTCTTCTATTGAAAAATCCATCACATTGTCAATTATCGATGATACCTGGAAAGAACATTTGAGGGCAATGGATGATTTGAAACAAAGTGTCCAAACAGCAGTCTACGAACAAAAAGATCCATTGGTAATATATAAACAGTCAGCATTCGAGCTATTCTCAAACATGGATGCTGAAATCAATAAGGAAATTGTTTCATACCTCTGTCACGCCTCTTTGCCAGCTGAAAACAGTACCCACGCATTGAGAGAAGGAAAAGAGTCTAAAACAGATATGAGCAAGATGAGAGAGAGAAAAGACGAGTTCACATCTGCTCCTTCCAATGAAACGCTGGAAGGAGGGAATGACTACCATGATCCATCCCAGATTTCAAAATCAGAGCCTGTAAGAGTGGGGCCAAAAGTTGGAAGAAACGATCCTTGCCCTTGTGGAAGCGGAAAAAAATACAAGGCTTGCCACGGCAGAGAACAAGGCGAATGATTGAATGCAAATATGTAAGAACATGTTGAAAGAGAAAATAGAAACGCTTTCCAAGACTTACTATGAATCATACAGGAGTGTAAGACACCATTTGCATGCCAATCCTGAATTGAGTTACAAGGAATTCAATACATCAAAATTCATACAAGATCACTTGCAATCATTGGGCATCCCTTTCAAAGTGATGGCAGAAACGGGAGTCGTTGCATTGATTGAAGGAAAAAAGTCCAATCGTGTCATCGCACTGAGAGCAGATATCGACGCACTTCCCATACAAGAAGCAAACAATGTAGCGTATGCATCGAAAGTGCCCGGTGTCATGCATGCATGCGGACACGATGTACATACTACCATTTTGCTGGGTGCTGCAAGAATTTTGAACGAGACCAAAGCGCATTGGGAAGGCACCGTCAAACTCATCTTCCAACCTGGTGAAGAGAAGAATCCAGGTGGTGCAAGCATTCTTATTAAAGAGGGGGTACTTGAAAATCCCTCTCCAACTGCCATCATTGGACTCCATGTCCATCCCATTTTGGAAACAGGAAAATTAAGTTTCAAAAGCGGAAAGGCAATGGCAAGTGCAGATGAAATCTATATTACTGTAAAGGGAAAAGGTGGACATGCTGCGACACCACATTTAACAGCAGACACCGTTTTGGCTGCCTCTGAGTTGGTTGTTGCACTGCAAAAAGTAGTCAGCCGTGACAAAGACCCCCTCTCCCCTTCAGTACTTTCTATTTGTGCAATCAATGGTGGATTTACAACAAACGTAATTCCGTCAGAAGTAAAACTGATGGGAACATTCAGGGCAATGGATGAAACATGGAGATACAATGCGCACAAAAGGATGAAAGAGATCGCAGACGGCATC
>Ga0209358_10001490_pt1 | contig 18505 bp, 10 predicted proteins | sample LauGreFa1BDMLBSN_2_FD_187574 | JGI IMG/M metagenome (GOLD analysis project Ga0209358, IMG submission 187574) | Freshwater lake microbial communities from Lake Michigan, USA - Fa13.BD.MLB.SN (SPAdes) (version 2) | ecosystem: Environmental > Aquatic > Freshwater > Lake | place: Lake Michigan, USA... | reverse complement strand
ATCACCTTCTTCTAAAAACAAAACAGCTAATTCTTCTCTTGCATCTTCAGAATCCCAAGGAATTTTCTTATCCCAATTTAACCTTTGGGCATACTCACCCTCTTCTTTTAAATATTTACTAGCATCTTGCCCGCCCATAATAGTTAAACCTAATGAGTCGCGAACATGCTCTACAAATTGACGATATTCATCATTTGTAATTTCGGTTTCATCCATGTAAAAAGACTGTACAGAAACAGATTTTTTCTGAGAGTTCATTGAATAATTTATATCCTGATCACTAGGCCCCATATGAAATGACCCAAGAGGGATAAACAACATACCGTAAGGATCAGTATGTATATAAGGATCTCTACCAGTACCAACTAGTTCACCAGTATTTTTTTTGCTACAACTTGAAAACAAGAAAGTTGCTAAAGCAAAGTAACCAAATATTTTATTTCTCATACTCTTTTTTTTTATATTTAGTTGTATTCAACGTTAAGTTATTAACAAAAAGTTTCAATAATTAGAAACAAACTTAAGTAATTAAAATTTTATTAACAAGTTTTTATTTAATATAATAATGTATTAAACGTATTTTAGTAACACTTTTTTAAGAAAATTATCTTAAATCAAAAGGTAAAAGAGGATCAACATACCATGGGAAATTAGGTTTATTAGGTTTTATAAAACAATAACCAACATACAACTCAACAGCACCATAGCTTCTATTGTTAGATTTCACAGAATATAAACGTTGTCCTTCCGGAGAAAATCTATCAAATCTTTCGAAGTTTCCAGGATTTCTTAAATTAGAAGTTGTAAAATCATATGCCAAACCATAAGAAACACCTTTATGTTTAATACCTATATTAGCCACAATTGCATCAGTATATCTATAGCTTAAACCACCCCACAAAAATTGTTTATATTCTGCTGTTAAATTTACATCAATTTGAGCAGAGCTTAAATCTGTTTTAACTAAAAAAGATGGAATTAAATACCAATCTGGATTAATTTCTTGATAATAACCACCTGTTATATAAGAGTGAGCTCTTAGCATTGGTGTTACAGAAACCCAGTCTATTTTTTGAGGGATAAGTTTTAAACCAGAAACTCCAAAATACATTTTTCTGTTTTTGTGATAAAAAACACCAAAACCTAAGTCGAAATTCATAGATCTAGCACCTGCTAAATTTGCAATCGCAGGATCAGTCATACTAGCCGCATTAATATTACCAGAAATTTGTTTAGTTATAAAACCTAAATCTACACCAACACCTAATTTACCGCCTGCAAGATTAAAATGATATGCAGCACTACCTTTTAAAAATATATTTTGCTCTAAACCTATCTGATCATAAACGAATACACCACCAAAACCCAAATTATTAGATGGGAAACTTCCATTATAACTTAACAAAGCTGTAGTAGGCTTACCTTCAAAACCCATCCATTGTTGACGAGCTAAAACATCAAAACAATGATGATTAGGTTTAATACCAACTGCTCCAGGATTTAAAGCGGGGTTAATAAATCTGTTATGAGAAAACTGTGGATCTTGTTGAGCCGACAAACTTAAGACAGAAGAAATGATGGTAAATAAAAGTAATATTTTTTTCATTTTTGGGTATTTTTCTTTGTTTTCTATAGTTATTTGGTTGGTTTTTAAAAACTTCAAATACAAACTAAAAAGTTTTCAACGCATAAAGCTACGTATTTTTTTTATTTCATCAAAATAATTTTTATAAACTTTTAAGATTTTTAAACAAAAGATGAAATTTTAATAAACTTTTTTAAGTGCAGAAATTAATCTTTCTGGAATATCACCATTACAAGCTAATAAATAATCTTCATAAGAACAAGGAATCATTAATTGTTTCGAATATCTTGAATTTCCACTTTTAGGCACTTTGGCCTCCATCCACCACCTAGAAGTTTTTGGACTTTTATAAAAAATCATATCCTCCATTCCTTCATAACTAACAATATATTTTAAATATGAATCTTTACTAGCAATAGGGTAGTCTTTTTCGCGATGATAAACACCATCAATAAAGTACCAAAGTATTTGAGCACACAACATTGCTCCAGTATTATTAAAATCGAATGCTGGATTATAATTATACAAACCAAAAGAAGATAACTGATCGGACAAACCTGCAAACCTGGCTAGTTGACAAATTTCTTCTCCATAAAACCCATTAGGACTAGGTATTTTACAACCAGGTAAATCGCTATTACGAACAGATGAAACATCTAAACTTACAATATCAGCCGAGCGTAACATAGGTTCTGCATCTAATATTTTTTCTCTAACTACACCCAATCTTTCTGCATCAAAAAACATCTCTTTAACCAAATCTAGCATTTCGGGCTCAACAAAATAAGTTTGATAACCTATATTAGAATAATTAAATAAAAAATTGGGTTGATGTGTTATAATATAATTGATATAATTTTTATCATTTATTCCTTCACCTACAGAACTTATATCTATCTTAGGATCTATGCTTAATAAATTTACAATTTGCTCTAAATTTTCATAAGCTTTGTAATTAGCATAAGTTATATCCTGACTTCCACCTAAAATAATTACAATACAATCATTTTTCACTAGATCTGTAACAATTTCCGAAACAGCATAAAAAGTATCCTCTAAGGAATCTCCAGCCTTCACATTTCCTAAATCAACAATATTACAGTTTTTAAAATGATAAGATAAACTATACAAGTGCTGTCGGATTTTATTAGGCGCACTTCCACAACCACTATGTTCTTCCGTCCCCCTCTCTTCCTCCACACCTAAAAGTGCAATATCAAAATTAGCTAAATCAAGTTCAGGAGAATAAATAGTTATTTTTTCACCAAAAGAATTTTTACCAAATGTACCTAAAGCACTTAATTCAGATAGATAAATAGAAATATCTTTCATTTTTATTTTTTCTTTTTTGGAATAACTTTTTTCTTACTAGATTTTGGGTCATTTGCTTCTTCCATTATTTTTAACACATCCTCTAAAACCAATGATTCCGGTTCAATACCTTTTGGAATTTTAAAATTTAGTTTTCCTTTTTTAATATAAGGACCAAATCTACCATTCAATACCTCAATAGAATCTTTACCGTGATCAAAAACTTTAATGAATTTATTTTTATCAGCCTCTAATTTTGTTTCTACAATCTCAACAGCCCTTTCAAAACTAACCTCTAAAGGATCTTCGCTTTTAGGAATAGATGCAAAAACTTTATCATATTGAACATAAGGACCAAATCTGCCCACAGCTACTTTTATATTTTTACCATTCAACTCACCTAAATTACGAGGTAACTTAAATAAATCTAACACATCATCTAAAGTAACCTCATTAATACTTTGCCCTTTTCTTAAACTGGTATATTGAGGTTTTTCGTCGTTATCATCTTGCTGAGTTTCGCCAATTTGAGCCATAGCACCATAACGCCCCATACGCACATAAACATTTTTACCTGATACAGGATGAATACCCAACAATCTTTCGCCTGTAACTTTATCAGAATTTTCTAAGGTATCTTCCACATTGGAATGAAAAGTTGTGTAAAAACCTTTCAGCATTTTTTTCCATTCTACCTTTCCTTGAGCAATTTCATCAAATTCAGCCTCTACTTTAGCGGTAAATTGATAATCCATAATTGCTTTAAAATGTTGAGATAAAAAATCATTTACCAAAATCCCAATATCTGTTGGGAAAAGCTTAGACTTTTCGAATCCATGATTTTCGGTTTTCGTAAACTTATTAATCTCTCCGTTTTCTAGGTTAATTACTTTAAAACTTCTTTCTACCCCATCTCTATCTTCTTTAACCACATACTCACGTTTTAAAATAGTTGTAATTGTTGGTGCATAAGTAGAAGGGCGACCAATTCCATTATCTTCTAATTTTTTAACCAAAGAAGCCTCTGTATATCTAGCTGGCGATTGAGTAAAACGCTCCCTTGCTTGCATATCAGTAAGTACTAAATTTTGTCCGATAGACAACACTGGCAATAATCCACTTGTTTCATCCTCTTCTTCATCATCTTTCGATTCCATATATAGTTTTAAAAATCCATCGAATTTTAAAACTTCACCCTTAGCCTCTAAAATTTCTTTTGCCTTGGAGATAGAAATATCAATAGTTGTTCGTTCAAAAATAGCATCTGCCATTTGCGAAGCAATAGCACGTTTCCAAATTAAATCGTACAAACGCTGAGCTTGATTATCACCATCAACCTCTCTAACATTAAAATTTGTTGGACGAATGGCCTCGTGCGCTTCTTGTGCACCTTCTGATTTAGTTTTATATCTTTTTACATTTAAATATTCTTTTCCAAAATCATTTACAATTAAATCACTGATGCCTTTTATTGCAAATTCAGATAAATTAACAGAATCTGTTCTCATGTAAGTGATACTACCTTGTTCGTATAAACGTTGAGCAATAGACATGATTTGCGAAACAGAGTAACCTAATTTCCTCGCAGCTTCTTGTTGTAAAGTACTTGTTGTAAATGGAGGAGTGGGCGTACGTTTTCCAGGTTTTTTTTGTAAATCAACTACTTTATAAGTTGATTCAGAACATGTTTTTAAAAACATTTCAGCATCTAATTCACTATCAATATTTTTAGGTAATGAGGCTTGTAAAACCGACTTACCTTCAATATCGAAATTAGCTTGAATTTTAAAACTAGATTTTGAATTAAAATTTTGCACCTCCCTTTCTCGCTCTACAATTAAACGAACAGCTACAGATTGAACCCTTCCAGCAGATAATGAAGGTTTAACTTTTTTCCATAAAACAGGAGACAACTCGAAACCCACCAACCTATCCAAAATACGACGAGCTTGTTGAGCGTCCACTAAATTACGATCGATTTTACGTGGATTTTGAATAGCCTTTAAAATAGCATCCTTTGTAATTTCGTTATAAACCACTCTTTTGGTTTTATTTTCATTTAAACCCAAAGCTTCCAATAAATGCCATGAAATCGCCTCCCCCTCGCGGTCCTCATCCGTTGCTAACCAAACCATTTCGGCCTCCTTTGCAAGTTTTTTTAATTCAGCAACGATTGCCTTTTTATCATCCTGAATTTCATAATGTGGCTCAAAATTATTTTCGGTATCCACACCCATCCCTTTTTTAGCCAAATCACGAATATGTCCCACACTTGATTTCACAATAAAATCATTTCCTAGATATTTTTCGATGGTTTTTGCCTTAGCAGGAGACTCAACAATCACAAGGTTTTTAGCCATTTAAAGTAATTCGATAGTTAGTAATTTATAATCAAAAAAGTATATATTTTAAATTAACACAAAATATATAAAACGCAAGTTTACAGTAAAAAAAAATTAAAATACAACTTTTATAAGCTATTTTTTATTTTTAAAATGTTAGTTAATACACAAATCATCTTTTCCTTTAATCCAAAAAAACACGATTACAGCACAAAAAATTCCCAAAATATTAAATACAATATCCGTCCAATCAAAATACCTTCCTACATGCATTAAATATTGAAAAATCTCAGTTACAAAAGACAAAAAAACAGAAATTACAATTGTAAATTTTAGCGCATTTTTATTCATTACCTTAATATAATATTGTTTCAATAATCCTATAATTAAAGAAAAAGCAAAACAAAAAAACAAAGTAAAATGAACAATTTTATCTAACTGAACACCAGATGAAGAAGGAACCTCATTCGATGGCATCAGCGTTAGAGTAAAAATTAAAAAAAGTAATAAAATACTAAATTGAAGATGTTTTACAAAAACAAGCATTACAAATTAGTTTTGATATGTAATTCTTTTAATTGATCATCATGTAATATAGAAGGAGCGTCAATCATAACATCTCTACCCGAATTATTTTTAGGGAATGCTATAAAATCTCTAATACTATCTTTACCTGAAATAACCGCACACAGTCTATCAAAACCAAAAGCTAAACCACCATGTGGTGGCGCTCCATACTCAAAAGCATTCATTAAAAAACCAAATTGCGCTTTCGCCTCTTCCTCTGTAAAACCTAAAATTTCAAACATTTTTTGTTGTAACGATTTATCGAAAATTCGAATAGAACCACCACCCAATTCTACTCCGTTAATTACCATATCGTAAGCATTAGCCCGAACTTTAGCAGGGTTAGAATTTAGCAATTCAAAATCTTCTTTTTTAGGTGAAGTAAAGGGATGATGCATAGCAAAAAATCGATTAGATTCCTCATCCCATTCTAACAATGGAAAATCAATTACCCACAAAGGAGCAAATTCTGATTTAGGTTGAATACCTGTAGAATGACATAAAAACAATCTAAAATCACTTAAAGACTTTCGAGTTGCATTAGCTTTACCAGCTAAAATAAATATTATATCACCAGGTTTAGCATTAAACTCATTCAAACAAAGTTTTAAATCTTCTTCGGAATAAAATTTATCAACTGATGACTTAATGCTACCATCCTCATTATATCTAATATATACTAAACCAGTTGCATTAATTTTAGGCGACTTAACATATTCTGTAAATGCATCAATTTCTTTTCGCGTAAATTTTGCACCACCTTCATAATTTATACCCACCACCAATTCCGCATCATCAAAAACCTTAAAACCTTTATTTTTCAATAAAATATTTAGCTCATGAAATTCCATATCAAAACGCAAATCTGGTTTATCACAACCGTATTTTAACATAGCGTCTTCAAAAGTCATACGAGGAAAAGAAGGTAACTCGATTTGTTTAACTTTAGAAAACAAGTGCTGAATCATTTTTTCAAAAATATTTAAAATATCTTCTTGTTCTACAAAACTTAATTCACAATCAATCTGAGTAAATTCAGGCTGACGATCAGCACGTAAATCTTCATCTCTAAAGCATTTTACAATTTGATAATATCTATCCATACCTGCCACCATCAACAATTGTTTAAACGTTTGAGGTGATTGAGGCAAAGCATAAAACTCACCTGCATTCATTCTCGATGGAACAACAAAATCTCTAGCGCCTTCGGGAGTTGATTTAATTAAATAAGGTGTTTCCACCTCTATAAAATTATTTTGATCTAAAAACTTACGGGCCTCAATGGATAATTGATGACGTAACAATAAACTCTCTTTAACAGGATTTCTTCTTATATCTAAATATCTAAACTTCATTCGCAATTCCTCACCACCATCCGTTTGGTCTTCTATTGTAAAAGGAGGCGTTATCGCTTGATTTAAAATATTTAATTCAGAAGGAATAATTTCTATATCTCCCGTTGCAATTTGATTATTTTTAGAAAAACGCTCCACCACATTTCCCTTTACCTGAAGAACATATTCTCTTCCTAAAGTTCTTGCTGTAGCAATTAAATCTTGAGCCACCTTACCCTCTTCTAATATAATTTGAGTAATCCCAAATCTATCTCTTAAATCTATCCAAATCACCCCACCTTTATCACGGATTTTTTGAACCCAACCCGATAAAATTACTTCATTACCAACATTTTGAATATTTAATTCACCACAATTGTGCGATCTATACATATTATATTTTTTTTGCAAAATTAATCCAATTAGATTAAAATACACTTATTGCCCATATTTTATTTTAAAATATTTGGAGAGTTAGTTAAATATTATGTAGATTTGCACACCCAAAATTGCCTGGGTGGCGGAACTGGTAGACGCGCTGGATTCAAAATCCTGTTCTGGCAACGGAGTGCGGGTTCGATTCCCGCCCCAGGTACAAAATCAGAGTGAGTATGAGAGCGAAAGCGAAATACGAACTCTGATTTTTTTTATTCTACAACTTTAGTTTAATGTACCAATTACATTTTAATTAAAAAAATCAATTAATTGATTTAAAATAATTTAGGTTTAAAAAAAGGTTAGCCACAACCTAACGTTTTATCAAGTTTTAATGAAATATCAAAAAATGAAATCTTAATAAATCCAAGAGTTAGAGAAGTTATTAAAGATGTTTACTCCAAATTTTAGATAATGAATGGTTTGATTGATTGAAGTAGTGTTCATAACGTGGTTTATAGAAAATTTAAAATGATTAGAATAAATTTTTACTGGGAAAGCTAAACCATAAAAAACCTCGTGATGAATTAAATTGGTAATACTTTCGTGTAAAAATCCTGCGCCTATTTGTGGTTGAAAAAATTTTTTTATTGAATTAAACTCATGAAAAAATCTAAATTCGGTTGTTGGATTAAGCGTTCGTAAAGTTTGATTTAAACTTTGGAAGGTGTACATTGGACTTAAAAATAAAAATGGTGTAGAGCCTGGAAAAAAATTGTAATTAGGGAATTCTAGATGTTTTACCGATAAAAATCGTGTGTGCATGAATTGATACTTACCACGACCCCATTTTACAGTTTGATAATTTTTTACAAAACCCGTTTTAAAACTCACGAAATTTACAACAGAATTAAACAATGTAGGAATTCCAAAATTAAAATCGGCTATAAAAGTGGGGAATTTGGAACCTATTATTCGTTTACTATTGGGTAACATTTCATATTTCTGAAAAGGCGTGAAAGTCCATTTAACCTCCATAATCAATTCCTTATAAGGATTAAAATCCAAAGGAATATTCTCGTCGCCAAACAAATCGTTACTCCAGTTTTCTAATTGCAAATTACGAATAGACGTTCGGTTAGAAAACTTACCTGTAAGTTCCAAAACCACCCCATTCCACAATTCGTTAGCATGTTTTATTTGTAAATATTGATTACGAACATAATTCCCTCTGCTTATAAAATTTTGCAATGGAACACCCAATGTTAATAATTGATATTTATCTCCAAAACTAATATCCCAAAAAGCTAATTTTTTAGGATTATAATTGTATTGTACACGCAAACGGCCCCTTAAATCGTAATTTTTAAACCCATAATCCCCTTGCGCAGAAAGTTGTAAAGTTTTATCATTTAAAAATTTTTTAAAATAAATACCCTCCAAATTTTGTCGGTAACCACCAATACCAATCCAATTCATTTGTTCAATTACGGGCGCAATCCAAAATTTAGAACCTTTAGAATGATTGTGTTTAATAAAGCCTGTAAACAAAATATTAGTGAAAGATTTTTTATCGTTTACACTATCCAAATAATGAAAGTATTGAGGCGACGACCAATATTTTTTAGCACTATCAGCAGCATAAATAAATTTTAAATCTGCAGGCGACAAAGATTTTGGAACACTATCCACCTTATTTACATCCAACGCAATACCATATTCCAATTGTGCATTTTGACTAGGAAAAGATTGAACAGAAGGTTCCAATTTAAATATAGCCTTACCTATTTTACCATCCGATTTTTGATAATTAAGTTCCACTTTTTGCAAAACAATTTCCTGATTTACAAAAGAGAAAAAATAATTTAAACTGGCTGATTTCACCCCAAAATACGCAGATAAATCATTTATATCCAACTGAATAAATGTAATTAAAGAATCCTCATCATCAAAAGCAATTTTACCTGTTACAACAGGATTATTTTGATTAGAAGTAAAATGAATAACACCCAATAACTTTTGATTAATCACTTCATAATCAGCAATTTTATACTTAAAATCATCCCAATTTTTAGGATGTAAAGGCGAATAAAAATCCTTTGATGCTAAATCATGCAAATAAATATTTTTGGATTTAAAATACCCAAAAACATCTATCAACTCATTTCCCCACAACGGAAAATTTTTAGGCACCCCCTTATTTTTTGCCGAATAAGTAGATAACCAACGCTGACTTTGTTGTAAATTGTTAGAGTAATTATCTAGTGTATAATGTTTTAATGAAAAAATATTTTCTTTAAAATCCTTTACCGAAAATAAACTTTGCACCAAAAATAATTGTTCAATTTCATCCGAAGAATTTTGTTGAGTATGCGTATTATTAACCTTGTACACACCATTGTAAGTAGGTGTATTTTCCCAAATATTTAATAAACGTTGTATTTTAACTTTATCGCTGATTGGAACCGAAGAAATTTGAATTGTTTGAAGCACAATCGAAGTATCCTCTTGAGCAATAGAACTGTAGGTAGTAAAAAAAAATAATTTTACCCAAAGTATTGTACCGAAAAAAAAACGATTATGCACCTTTTAAATTTTCTAATTCGATTTTTCTAACAACTTTCTCAACCAATTTAAAACAGTACGTAAGGTTCGTAAAACAATAGCTTCCCTACCCTCGCCCAAATTAAATTTTTGTGTTAAAATTTCACCTTTAAAATATATAGCCACCCAAACTGTACCCACCGGAATTTCGTTAGTGCCACCATCTGGACCCGCAATACCTGATGTAGCAACAGCAATATCCGATTGCATGATTTTTTGAACCCCAAATACCATTTCCCTTACAACCTGCTCACTTACAGCCGTATGTTCATCAATATTTTTTTTACTAACACCTAAAACATCTACTTTAATAGTATTTTGATACGCCACAACACCTCCTTTTAAAACTGTGGAAGCACCCGGAATAGTTGCTATAGATTTAGCTAAATAACCCGAAGTTAAACTTTCGGCAAAAGCAATACTTAAACCATTATCCTTTAATAAATTTACAACAATTTCCTCCAAAACATCCTCGTCCCAGCCATAAATATAATCCTTTAATAAAGGCGTAATTTGATTAAACAATTCATCCACCTCATTTTTTATTTCAAAAATATCTTTCCCAAAAGCACTTATGCGCAACTTAACCATTCCTGCGCTTGGCAAATAAGCCAATTTAATATGCGGAGGCAAAGCGTCCTCAATATGCTCGATAATTTCGGCAATAAAAGATTCTCCAATTCCTTGCGTTAATAAAGTTTTACGATAAATGGAAGGTAATTGATAATTGTTTTGAATATAAGGCAAAACCTCGCACTCCATTAAATACTCCATTTCCTTAGGAACACCTGGCATACTTATAAAAACTGTATTATTTTTTTGCATCCACATAGCAGGAGCAGTACCTTTTTGATTGATAAAAACCTTTGCTTCCTTAGGCACCAAAGCTTGGTCCACGTTTACACTTTTAACCTCTCTATTGTACGCCTTAAAAATACGTTGTACATTTTGTAAAACCTCATTGTTATAAATTAGCTCGCTATTAAAAAAATTAGCAAAAACTTTTTTGGTTATATCATCTTTAGTTGGACCTAAACCACCCGTTATAAAAACAAAATCAAATTTACTATCTACACAAAAATTAAAAGTATCCACAATAGCATTTTCCATATCAGGAATTGTAAAAACACGTTCCACTTTAATTCCATAATCTGTTAATTTTTTACCCATCCAAGAGGCATTGGTATTAACAGTTTGTCCGATAAGTAACTCATCTCCAATAGATACAATTGCCGCTTTCATACAATAATTACAATAAAATTAACCGAACACTATAAGTTAAATCCCCTTTAAAATTTTGGGTATTCCAATCGTTTAAATTATCCAATTCACGAATAATTTTTTTTTGAATTTCCCTTGAAACATTCGTTTTAAAAAGAAATTTAGTAATCGTTTTATCCACATCAATTGTAAAATCAAACTCAATAACATCCATAGCTTTATCCACGGTTTGTTCCACAATATTATCCTTTAACAAATAATATAATTCCCCTTTTAAAACCTCATCGCCACCATTATAAATAGGAAAATTTGAATGTGGTTTATTTGCCGATTTTATTAATTTTAGATTTATTTCCTTTATTGCCATTTTTTTGGTTTCGATGGTATTTTTAGTATTTTCGGACACCTTATCAATAGTTTTAGTAGAAGAAGGTTTGTTATCATTTTCTTTATTTACTGGATATAAATTTTCCTTTTTTTCCTCAACAACATTAGCCGAAGAAGCATTATTATTTGAAAAAGAAGGCGGTAAAATATCCTGATTTAAAGAATCCTGAACAACATTATTGGAATCTTTTTGAACAATTTCTACTTCAATTTCCACCTCCGAAGTTTGTTTTTTAACGGGCGCTTTTTTGATTTGAACTATAAATAAAATTATAGCACATAACAATGCTAATAAAATTAAATACACACGCCACTTTTTATTAGGTTTATGATTGGTTTCCATATTTATAAATTAAATTTTTGTTTTAACACCTGATTACTTTCATTGATTAAAGGAATTAACCGATTAAAAAGTAAATTTACATTATCGTTATCATTTTCTATACTTTTTTCCAAATTAGCCAAAGCATTTTTTGCACCCACAGCACCAACTAAATTTAACGAAGATTTAAATTTATGAATAATTTTTAGTGCCTCCTTAAAATTGTTATTTTTTAAGCCATTTACCATGTTAATTTTCCATTCTTCAAACTCATTAAAATACAAAGTAAGCATTTGGTTTAATAGCTCAAAATTATCCTCGGCTATTGATTCCAAATACGTAAAATCAAAATTTAAACTTTGATTTTGAACATTTTGAATAGGCAACACCTTAAAATACGAACCACATTTTTGTAAAAATGAGTGTTTATCAATTGGTTTAGCAATATAATCAACCATTCCACTATTTAAATATTGCTCAATATCTTTATCCGAAACATTAGCTGTTAAAGCAACAATTGGCACAAAACTAAATCTTTCATCCATCGAACGAATAATTTTTGTAGTTTCAATACCATCCAATTGTGGCATTTGTATATCCATTAAAATCAAATTAATATCCGAGAAATGATTTAATATATTTAAACACTCGTTACCATTCGTAGCAAAAAACAATTGAGCATTAAAACTTTTAAAAATAATTTCGATTAATTTTTGATTCATCAAATTGTCATCTGCTACTAAAATTTTTTTACCATTAAATATTCCTTGCAATTCATGAATACTTAAACTGGTGTTATGAATTTTTTCGGGTTTGGTTTCGATAGGAAAAATCAACTCAAAATTAGTCCCAACTCCTAAGTCCGAATGTACAGTAATTTCACCCTGTAAATCCTTAGTTAGTTTTTTTACAATACTTAAACCTAAACCTGTACCCAAATAATTATTTTCGGCAACATTTTTAACCCTATAAAAACTCTCAAAAATAAATTCTAACTCATTTTTAGGAATACCAATTCCAGTATCCAAAACACCAATACTTATATGAGTTTGCTGATTTTTCACAACAGTATTTACTGTAATTTTCACACCGCCTCTCAAAGTGTATTTTACAGCGTTATTTAATAAATTAAGTACAATTTGATAAATTTTAGATTCATCGGACTGAATCCACTCAGGGGTACTAGGATAAAAATTTATATCAATATACAAGTTTTTTTCTATCGCTAAAGATTTACAAATACCAACTGATTTTTGTATTAAATCCTTAACATTCAATCGCTTACTAACTACTATTTGCTTATCCGAATTATATTTAGAAAAATCCAATAATTTATTTAACAAATCCAATAACCTTTGTCCCGATAACTCAATATTGTTTAAATAATCCAATTGTGTTTCGTTAGTTGTAATTTCTTTAAGTAAATTCGTAAAACCAGTTATTGAATTTAATGGATTACGGATTTCGTGCGACATGCTTGCAATAAAATTTTCTTTAGTTTTGCTAGCATTTTCGGCAATTTCTTTAGCTTTTTTCAAGATTTGTTCGGCTTGTACATTTTCGCTGATATCATAAGCCAAACCCAAAATTTCGTCCTGATTTAACTCTTTATTAAAAATTTGCGATAAACTAACCGAATAATATTTATTGTTTAAATGAATTGTAATTCCAGTTGTTGATTGAAACAAAGTATTTTCGAATAAGGTGGTAAAGTTTTCGTATTTTTTAAAAACATCGTAAATACTTCTACCAATAATCATTTTTTTATCCGTGGTAAAATCTTCCGAAAATTTACCTAAAACCATTTTAAAGATTCCTTTTAAATCGATAATAAAAATGATAATAGGCGTTTGAGAAATAATAGTTGCAATCCTGTTTTCGGATTTATACAACTGCATTTCCACCTGAATCTTTTTACGTTCACTCTCCCATAATTTTCGTACAGCAATACAGTATATCTTTAATGCATTAGGACTAAAATCATTTAAATCTATGTAATCTAAATCTTTATAAACTGCCTTCCCTATGCCAAACAAAACAATTGGTTGATGTTTACTTTTGCTATTTATTTTTTCGATGATATTTTTATCGTGTTGATATTCTTCAACGTTTAACAAAATAATTTTGTACAAACCTGGGTGAATGTATTGATCGTGAAATTCCAACCAATTTTTTCGTACATAACTAAAATCTGTTAGGCCAATTAACCTAACTTCTAGTTCCTTAAAATTGTTGTCTAAATCACTAATTATCAACATAAAAAATAAAGGTTTGGATAGTACCAAACCTTACTAAAATTACTCTATGATTGTACCCTCACTATTTAAACTCAAGGGTTCGTTTTTAAACTTTAAAACCTCCGATCTACCTTTTTTAAAAACCTTAGATGGATTATATACACCTTTGCGCATTGCACGTTGTTCTTCAATGGGTAATTGTATTACCTCCTTACACTCGTTGGAGCAACATTGCTGCATTTTTTCTTTACAACTATCACATTGTATAAACAATAAATGGCACGATTCGTTGGCACAATTCACGTGTACATCGCATGGAGCACCACATTGATGACATTTTGCGATAACATGATCCGATATTCTTTCCCCTCTTCGTTCATCAAAAACAAAGTTTTTACCTAAAAATTTATTAGCTAAATTTTGTTCCTTTATTTGGCGTGCATATTCAATAATTCCACCCTCTAACTGATACACATTTTTAAAACCTTTGTGTTTAAAATACGCACTCGCTTTTTCACATCTTATTCCACCAGTGCAATACATCACCAAGTTTTTGCTTTCCTTGTATTCTTTTAAATCGTTTTCAATAATTGGCAAAGATTCTCTAAAAGTATCCACATCAGGAGTAATAGCCCCTTCAAAATGCCCAATTTCACTTTCGTAATGATTACGCATATCTACCAAAATGGTATTTTCGTCTTCAATTAATCTGTTAAAATCCGCAGCACCTACATGAACTCCCTTATTCGTAACATCAAAAGTAGCATCATTTAAACCATCCGCCACAATTTTAGTTCGCACTTTAACTTTAAGTTTTAAAAACGAAAAATTATCCTGCTCCACCGCAATATTTAATCGGATATTTTGTAAAAACGGAATGCTATCCAAAAACTCTTTAAAAGCATTAAAATTTGGTGCCGGAACAGATAATTGAGCATTTATACCCTCGTGTGCCACATAAATTCGTCCTAAAACACCCAAAGTGTCCCAGTTTACAAATAGATAATTTCTAAAAATTTCGGGATTTCCAATGTGCGCATATTGATAAAAGGAAATAGTTAAACGATCTTCACCAGCATCACGAATTAACTTAGCTCTTTCCTCTGCGCTTAATTTGTTGTACAGTTGCATGCTATACCAATTTTAAGTTACAGATAAATAATTTTTTTTCAAATATAATGTATTTGTTTAAATACTAAGTATATAAAATGAAGTTTACACCAAATAAAGATTAAAATAAGCTTTTCCGTTAGTTATTACAATATTCGTAAGCTTCTTGAAATATACTACAAAATTTACAACCGATATAAACCATTGTAAATTTTAAAATTAATTATACTCATTTTAAAAACAATTGGTTTGATAATTAAAATCAGGTTATTATAAATATTGCTTGAGTAATATAAAAAAAACGTACTACAGCACTCCTAAAGCTTCTTGCCTTTTTGGGGCTAATCTTTATACACAATTCACTATATATAAATCTACATTATTTACTTTTCAATGGTTTTGACTTTTTCATAAACAGAAAGTTTTTCGAAATCAAACATAAAGTAGTAAGAGTTTTTTAGTGACAAAACATTTTTAAACAAGAGTACTAAGCTGTATACTCAATACTCTTGCTCAAAACTGTTTTGTAGAGCCCCGAATGTTTTCGGGATTCTCACAAATACTACCAAATCAATAGATTTGTTGATTTGTGGAGCCGGAGGGAGTCGAACCCTCGTCCAATAAAGGCGTTCAATAGCTTTCTACATGCTTATTTTATGATTGATTGTAGGTTATACACCGGACATAAACACCCAAAATATAACTTAGTTTGTTAAGTTTCGCTGCAACACACAAACATAGTTGCAACTAGTTCAATCTCGATAGTGCCTTCGTTGGTAATGGTGTTGAACTTACCCGTACCGAAGACATCCTGCTCCTACCACTATGATAGGATTAAGCGAATCTGTCTGAGACTAGATTAAGCAGCAAGAGCGTAGTTATTTTCGCCAGTTATAATTTGGAATCTGAGATTTACGAGCGTAGAAACCAAAGCTCGGCATGCTTACCATCCAACTGCACTTCTTGTCGAATCCAGTCGGCCCCAAAGAACTTATGCACTTTGTAAAAAGCGGACTACAAATATATACATAGAAAGGGAATAAAGCAAAAGAAATAATTGTAATAAAGCCAATTAATATTTCACGCAAAAAGCGCTAAGATTTACGCAAAGGAAAATAATACCGAATAAAGATTAAAATAAGCTTTTAATTCGAAAAACTCATAAAAGCTTTTTAATCTAAATTTTTCCGTTAGTTATTTTAATGTCGCAAGCTCCTTAAAATATACTACGGAATTTTCAACCAGCATTAACCATTGTAAATTTTAAAATTCGTTAAGCTCATTTTAAAATACAATTGGTATAAGAGAAAAAACTTCGCGAATCTTTGCGTGAAACTTTGCGAACTTTGCGTGATAAAAATCAAACCCTTACTCAAAAATCCTCGACAAATTTGTAAAAGCGTGCATTTTTAAAAAGCAATTGGATAAATCCCTTAGTACAGTAAAGTACTACTCCAAACCAGGCGCTTCTATCCAATCACCATGATCTTTAATTAACTGAATCAACTCATTTACAGCATTTTCACTAGGGATTGATTTTTTCACAACCTCTTGCCCTTTGTATAAAGTAATTTTACCTACACCACTACCCACATATCCATAATCGGCATCAGCCATTTCGCCCGGACCATTTACAATACAACCCATGATACCAATTTTAACCCCTTTTAAATGCGAAGTTTTAGATCGTATCATAGCTGTGGTTTCTTGCAAATCAAACAAAGTTCTACCACAGGACGGACAGCTAATATATTCGGTTTTAGAAATACGAGTTCTGCTGGCTTGTAAAATACCAAACAAAGTACTAATTTGATTTTTTAATGCAATACTAGAGTTATTTACCCAAATTCCGTCCCCTAAACCATCTAAAAACAAAGCACCAAAATCTGTACTGGTATATAACTGAAACTGATCTGGATTATCCCAAACATTACTTTGTTTAACAATTACAGGGATTTTAATTTGATGCGCCAACAATTCGTTAAAAAATCCACGAACATGTTGTACAAAATTTTCGCGTCCAGATTCTGCTATTAAAACCACATTAGGAATTTTAGCAATTTTTTGAATCAGCTCTACAGTATAATCCTCTAAATTTAAATACACCCAATTGGCAACAGATGATAAATCCTTGTTATCCAAGTCGTTTACCTGTAACAAAGGAATATGTTGCGCTTTTTTGTTTGTTAACCAAGTAGCGTAATTTTGAACAATTTGTAAAGTTCCCGGAATTTCGAACTGAATATTTTTATCGCCTACATACACATAATCCACCGCCAAATCTGTAATATTCCACTTATCTAAAGGAACAGAATATTGATAACCTAAAGGGAAAAAATGAGCCGGTTTAATATCCTCGACCCCACTTAAATCTGCCACTACCCTAGGCACTTCCGTAGCGCCCACATTTGCTACATGAATACTTTCTCGTTTTTTATACTGAAAAGGATAAATGTTCGATTTCCCACTAAAACTATTAAGTTGATGTTGCGCCCTATTTTTATAACGATTGGCCAAATGCAACGCTACAGGTGCTTCTTTCTCAGGGTCTTCGGTTAACGAAACACGAATCGTATCGCCCAATCCATCCTCCAACAATGTACCAATTCCCACAGCCGATTTTATTCGTCCATCTTCCCCATCACCCGCCTCGGTTACCCCTAAGTGTAAAGGATAACTCATGCCTTCCTGCATCATTTGGTTTACCAATAAACGGTAAGCCTGCACCATAACTTGCGTGTTACTTGCCTTCATAGAAAGTACTATGTTTTGGTAATTATTTTCCTCCGCAATACGTAAAAATTCCATTGCCGATTCCACCATTCCCTCTGGCGTATCGCCATATCTACTTAAAATTCTATCCGATAAAGAACCATGATTAGTACCAATACGAATAGCCGTTCCATATTCCTTGCAAATTTTTACAAAAGGCGTAAATTTTTCACGAATACGCTCTAATTCCTCTTGATATTGCGCATCAGTATATTCAATAATCTGAAACTTCTTTTTATCCACATAATTTCCCGGATTAATTCGCACTTTTTCCACAATACGTGCCGCCAACTCGGCAGCATTAGGGGTAAAATGAATATCAGCAATTAAAGGTGTGT
>Ga0209358_10001487_pt1 | contig 18544 bp, 26 predicted proteins | sample LauGreFa1BDMLBSN_2_FD_187574 | JGI IMG/M metagenome (GOLD analysis project Ga0209358, IMG submission 187574) | Freshwater lake microbial communities from Lake Michigan, USA - Fa13.BD.MLB.SN (SPAdes) (version 2) | ecosystem: Environmental > Aquatic > Freshwater > Lake | place: Lake Michigan, USA... | reverse complement strand
TCACTTCCGCGTCACCCGTCTTAGCCAACTCGTTGGTTTGGAAGGGGCGCAGATAGGCCACAGATGCCATGTCGGTATCCAACACAAATGCGGTTTCATCGCAGTTATTGGTAGAGGTCATGAAGCGGTTGGGAACGACCGAGATCGTGCCGAAGTCGCTCAGATACACATCAGCAGCACCGATGATGGTGGTTGGTGCATCAGCAGGAGCCATGAAGCGTTGAGCAGCGATACCGGTGAAGGCAGAGACCAACTGCTTGTGAGCAGGATTCACCATCAACACTTTGGGATTGCCGCCGGACGAATACACTTCTTTAACCACAGTTTTCAGAGTGGCTTCGTCAAAGGTGCGGTTCGTGCCGTTGGTACGAGTAGTCGTGCCGCTTGCGCCAGCAACACCGCTCGTTCCAAAGTCACCATTGGTAGCCAACCATGTTTGCAAACCACCCAATTTACGAGCAGTGCTTGAGTTACCGTTCGTGCTTGCTTGGTTAGACAACAGAGTGGTTTCCATGTCGCGCTTGATCTCAGCAGAGGCTTTAGCCAGTTGGTAAGCCTTCTCAGACTTACGACCAGCTTTGTCCACAGCTTCCAAAGTGCCGGAGATTTTCACGGTCTTTTGGCTGATCTGAGTCTTGTTGCCCACGCGAGTGGTAACGCCGATGGTGGCATCGCTTGCGGTGTCGCCTTCAACTGCTGCGTTGGTCAAAACGGCAGATGCGAGAGCATCGGTTTGCCATTCGTGATTGGTAGCGGTTGCTTTGGCTTTACCGATGGACGACATGAAAGGCGTGTCGGTGGGGGAGATTGAATAAATCACATCGGAGAGGTCTTCACGCTGACCAATGGAGGTATAGGTTTGATAAGTTGCCATGATTGAATCCTTGAATTAAACGAACCGTTCAAACGCACTTGCAGCATCTCGGACTTTGCCGGTCTTCTTCAAATGCGCTACTGCTTTTTTGTGCTGTTCTTGATTGTCTCTCGGTTGAGATACACCGCTTTTCATCATTCGGGGTGCTTCGGTTACCCTTTTGGATAACTCCGGCTTTCCCTTTTGCAAAGCAGAATACTTCATGCCATGAAATAAACTCAAAACAGCACGAGAATCATAGACGTTGGCTAACTCTTGGTCTGTCCACCCGATTGACTTGGCATATTCCCTAATATCCTTGCGGATTTGGTCGCCGGTCTTTGGGTCTGCATAGCCCGGTATCGAAGAAGAAAGTTTTTGACTTTCTTGAGCAATGTGGCTTTGGAGTTTCTCAGAATGTTCCGCTTGTTGCTGTTGGGCAATGCGTTGCTGTTCTGCCTTCAAAACCGCAAGTTGTTCCTTGCGTTGTTGCTGTTCTGCTACCTTGACTGCATACCCGATGGGGTCACTTTCCTTTAGAGCATCCAAGTTCTCACCCTTCGTTTGCTGACTTAGGAATTGTTCCATCATCTGCAAGCGTTGGGCATATTGATCTCTTACCTTGTTTGCTTCGTCAATTTTCGACCGCTCTGCTTCCACAGCGCGGCGTTGTTCACTAAGCGTTTGGGTCTTCTTTGTGTAGTCGGCCCCAAGTTGATAGCCCTCAATAAGTTGATCTAAAGTAACTTCGCGTTCTTCTCCCGCCGCTTTGACGCGAAAAGTGCTAGTTTGCTCTTTCTCACCTTCTTCAGAATCCACCAACTCGGAATCAACGCCATCATCATTCTCTGAATCTGCATTCTGTTCGACTTGGCCTTCGGCGTTCGGTTCAGAATCCATTAATCCAAAAAATGCGGATGCAGCTTGTTCCACATTCAGCGATTCACTTCCTTGCGGAGCCGTGTTATCACTCATTTCTAACCCAAGTTGTCAGCACTTACCGAGTGCCACGGTGTAATCTTATGATTACAAAATCTTCCACCGCTTCTTTACAATTAGCCCCGTAGCTGCGATTGATTCAAAGTGGCTTTTAATCGATTGTAAAGCATGAATTTTTAAATATGCAAGTTCTCGCACTTCAATATCATCCGGCGCAGAGTTAACTATATTCAGCAATTCAGATTGCCGCATTGCTTCCATTTCTTCTAAGAAGAAATCATCGGAGAGCAGATTCTTGGCAAGTTCAAACTTTTCCATTTTGGATACTCGATATGAAGTCAGACATTGACACTTGCGGGATATTGGCAAATTGGTTGCCTTGCAGTCCTGCCCATTGTGTGCCACCTAACAGATTGTCGGTGGTAAACAGTGAGTTTAGGTCTATTGGGCCTTGAAAGGTCTGTGTGTAGGTTGGGCTTGCCCATCCGGATATGTCGCTCGGAGTGAATGGGAAACCGCCTTGAGGTTCCTCATCGCCACTAGCTATGGCATCCCTCACCACATCACTGACTTGTGATGCGCCATATATCCCCAACCCGAGTTTGATTAATCCCTCAACTTGTGATTTAGTGAGTGGGCTAGATAATGGTTCAACAGTCCCCGTGTAAGGCGTGTCGGTTGCCTCTGTGAAGCTAACTACATTGCCATCTTTGTCAACCGTGATGGTACTGCCATCGTCATAGGTGTATGTCTTGTTTGTCGTTACCGGTTCGCCAGTATTGATAAACGATGTTACATCTCCGAGCGATACATTGCCCGTTGGAGTTAGTCCCGCTTCACTTACTACTGCATTAGTCACATTACCGGTGATTCCTTGTCCACCGCCCATAATGTCCAAATTGGGACTTGTTGGCAGTGTCAAACCCTCACCACCCGTTATAGTGTTCAGCGTGTAATCAATGGGTTCTGTTCCCGTTACTACCGTGTTGGGCAATGTTGCATTGATACCCTCAGTCGTGCCGCCAAGCGTGTATCCACCCGTCAGCGTGTTTAGTGCTGTGTCTATTTGATCTGCGGTTAGATTTGTTAGCGGTGTTTCGACAAGATTAGGATTGGTCTCCGGAAATGCCGCTATTACATCTGCGCTTGTTGGAGCAGGGCCAGCAGCCAAATAATCCGGAGTGGGAAGTTTCTCTAAATACTTCTCAGCTTGTGCGGTAGAAATTAAATCTGCCGTTCCTTGAATGCCGGTTTGGACAAGTGCAGTCTTTGCCGCAGTCTCGGGGTCTTTGCCCGCCACCATGTTTGCCGCAGTGCTGGAGACAAAGTTCTTCACCGCGCCGGGGTCAGCAACCAAAAAGTCGCCCACTTGCCCACCAGCAAAACCCGCAACACCACCGACTACAGCACCCTTTAGAGCATCCTCCGCTGATTTGCCTTGTGCTACTTGTAGGGCAGCGTTAGCCACACCCGTACCAATTGCCGATGCCACAGCAGCAGAGGTAGTCGCCGGAATCAAACCCGCAGCTATCATTTGTTGACCAATAGCAGAGCCAACCCCCGGCATCGCCACACTGACAGCGATTGCCGCCAATAACGGGGCGTTTTCCGATAGGCTTAAATCTTTGTCGAGTTGGGCCAATTCTTTGCTAATTGTCTTTTCAACGGGTTGAAGGACATTTGTCACCTCACGGCTAATAGCAGTAGTTGGGTCTAGTTTGGCAATTTCACCTAAAAATCCACCTCCACCACCTGCACTAGGTATGCTGGGATTAAACGCAAATCCAGCATCATTAAAAACAATTTTTTCACCATTAGGCCAGTATTGCTGTTTTGGTAGTCCTGTATTGGGGTCATAAACTCTAAATGCTCTTGCTGCCATATCAACCCCCTAATGATGTTTTCATGATTACCCCGGAATCTCAATGTTTGAAGTAATCCCTGCCCCGACCTTCATTGCTTTCAATTGGGCCTCTGCTTCAAACTCTTGCTTTCTAAACATCATTTCAGCTTCGAACTTGTCCCGCTGTAGCTGCATATCAGCCATCGCCTTCTCACGGGCCAATTGAATATCTGCCTCTGCCTTCATTTGCATACTCTGAATGTCGGCTTGAACCTTTGCCATTGCCGCTTGTGCTTCGGGCGACATTTGCGGGGCTTGCGGTTGTGGGTTGCTCAATTGTTGATCGAGTTCCGGCGGAATGGCTTTGTAAAACTCTGCGCTGTCCTTGAATCCGGCAGCTTCCACCATTCTCCCGAGAGTGTTACGGTACTGCCCCATGCTCACCAATGGGTTAGCTGGCCCCATCTGTCCCAATACTTGTTCTTGTTTTTGCAAGACCATTTGAAGCATCGCCATCTGTTCTTGACGGTTGCCAGCACCGAGACCCACATTAATATCCACATCGTACTGATTCGACCACTCTCGCGGGTCAAACGACACATAAGAGCCTCTCATCCGCACAATGCGGGGCTTGTCTTGATACTTGCAGAGAAGGTGCAAAATCCCTTTGAAAAGCGATTTAACACCCGTCTCCGCAAAGATTCGCGCTATCAGTTCGACCTTACCCGCGCCAGCAGCTTGCATAGATGCCACAGCCGCAGCAGTCACATTCTGCAAGATAGCGGGGTCTAGCCCTTGAGATGCGTCTGTAACTCCGGTGCGCTTTTGGGCCACAGAGTCGAGATATTGAAGCATCGGGAATGCTTGTCCCGCAACGGGAGGCACATTCAATGGCTGCACTGCGCCTTGCGATTTAATCCGCACCACACCGCCAGCAGTGGCAGTCAGCAAATCATCTAAGTTCACTTGACCATCAACCGCAGTCACCCGAGCATTGTTTGTCAGATAGAGGTTATCCAAAATCTGACGGGTGATAGTGGTCTTTTGAAGCTGAATGTCTGTAGTCCGGTCTGCCAATGACTGACCGAAAAACTTGTGCGGGATTGGAATTGGGCAGATCGAGTGGAATGGCACATAGTCGCATTCTTCGTCTGACAGAATCTCGTTTCCAGCATAGAACACTTGCCGCAGTTCAGCGATACCGTCCCCGTCCATGTCGGCCCGTAGGTAGCACTCGAACACTTCAACACTCTGCATCGAGTCATCCATGCTTGTGGAGTCATCCGGTTGCTCACCATTGGAGAACCGAACGAGTCGTTCCGGCGTGTATGTCAGTGAATCACTTGATGGAATCCCGTCCACAATGTCAGCATCAAAGCCCATTGCGATCAAGTCGCTGCGAGTCATCAGCTTACGATGTGCAACGAAAGGCGCACCCTCAATCTTGCGAGCCTTCTTAGAGATTAGGAATTCTTCGGGCGGGACATTCTCCACCACCACTCGGCCCGTCTTTTGTTTCTTAGAGACCGTCACTGCATGAATCTTGACCTTCATCGGCCCCATTGGGGTCATCTGATCGAATTCTTGCGAGTCTTGTTCAACGATCTCCATCGTGCCATCGCTCATCAGCATGGCGAGTTCGTCATCAGTTAGATCACGATACTTTTCTTTGATTACATCCTCTTTGTCTTCCCAATAGGCTTTCACCACTCCGACCTTTTGGAGCAGCGCATCCTTAAACCAATCGTGAAGAATAATCACGCCTTCGTTATCACGGTTGAATACCCAATTCACATACTCAGTGGCTTGCTTTGCTCCGGCCTCATCATTAGGCCCACGGGGTTCAAACCGCACGACCTCATCGCTTGCCGAGAAGATACGCACCAATGATGGGAGAGAACCGTCTACGGCCTCTGCAACCTCACCGGTCACAATCTGCGACTTGCCTTCTACCTCATTGCCGTATGGCTGACGCAAATAGGCTTGCAGTGCTTCTCTGCGCTGTTCAGTGGTCTCAGTCTCCAAATAGCCGAGACTGTTGGAAATCTCAGCATCGATGATTGATTTGAGTTTGTTTTCGTCCATCACACAATCCATTTCACATTTTGAGTGGGCATCTTTGACCAGCCGGTTGTTTCGTTTAGACCGATTGCAAGATAGCGGAAAGCATCAGCACTATGGCTACTCCAATCATGAAGTGGTCGGTCGTAAAAGATTTTCCGCTTTTCATCGTAATCCCTTCGGTAGTTTCTGAGTGCGTCAAGTCCTTGTTTGACCTTTGGCACATTGAACCAACATCGTGGGAGCAGCCTTCGCACCGCTTGGATGCCATCATCGACCCCCATGCGTGGGGCCACCCGAATGTTCAATCCAGCATCGGTTAAAACCTCTAGTCGGCTTTTCCCCGTCCCGAGTTCCCGCACTTGTACATCGTGAGGTAGGATTTGCTCGGCTTTGTCCCATCCATTATGCCTCAACCAATTTACATAGCTGTCAAGTCCGACCCCGTTATTCTCGTAAAAGTCCATCAATCGGATTTCTGAGCCAGCTATTTGAGCCACCCAAATCACCGTAGAGTCACCCATTCCTAAGTCCCATGCACACACTGTCTTACAGAGATCATCGCGGGGAATCTCTTGAATGTGGTTCTTTTCGTCCAAATCGTTGAGCAATTGCCCGTAGTACGACCCCTCCACCGCAGCGGTAAACGAGCATTCAAACTCTTGAAGGTACTTATCGTCCCCCATTTCGACCCGAGCCGCCTTTAGTTCGGTCTCGCTCAAGACCTCTGTTTGGGAGGCTTTGAACTCCAGCAGTCCCCACCCATCCTCAGTTTCAGCCCGATCTCGTAGGTCTTTGAAGTGATTGTGGCCCTTCGGAGTCCCGATAAAGCAGCACCACCCGAGTCTGTCAGCCAATGACGGGCGAATAATGTCTGTCCAAATCTTTGGGTTTTGGTCGCCAATCTCATCAAGAATCACGCCATCGAAATACTGACCGCGCAGTGAGTCGGGATTATCTGAGCCATATAGCTGAATCCTACGGTTCCAAAAGTCTACCCGTAACTCGGATATGTTCTCTGTACCGCCTAACGGTCTTGCGTACTTCGTGAGGTAGTCCCATGCCACCCGCTTTGCTTGCCCGTATGTTGGGGCAATGTAAGCGTAGCGGGGTGCTTCCTTTTGGTTGCTCACCGCATCTTTAATCAAGTGGTTGATCGCGCTGACAGTCTTTCCCATCCTACGATGGGCCACCACTACCCCGAACCGTTTAGCGTCTAGCAGAGTATGAATCTGCAATTGCTCTTTTCTCGGGCTATACGGGATTACGATGGATTGTTCGGTTGCGCCCATGTGACTTTCATTTCAATGGGATTGTTCGCGTCTCCGGCGTGTTCTGTCCTTGCCAGTTTTGGAATGTGATACTCCACTACTGATTGGAATAACTCAAACGCCTTTGCGGGGTTTGGCTTTATGTCGTGCTCGGGGTCGCCCTCTGCTACCTTGTCGAGCCAAATAGAGAGCCTCCAAGCGTTTCCATCCACAAAGGTAGCTATGGCTTGTCTTGCCTCCGATGTGGCCTTGTTTGGCGTTCCAGCGGCCCTACCGCCTATTCTCCCGCCACTCATATAGCATCCTTGCTATCTTTAGCTACTATAGTTAGCATTGTCTTCTTTTGCATTACCAATTCCTTGTGGCTTGTTGGTGAGTGCTTAGTCTAACAGACTGAGTTCTTTCTTCTTTTCGGGTTCGCCGAGCAGTCCTTGTGCCCCTAATGGGAGAGCCGGAGCAGCAGCAAATAGCGGTTGGCCTTTGCTTACAGCACCTTTCATCTCGGGGGTTATGTCGATGTAGCGGACAGGCGCACCGCCGGGTATGCCTTGACCAGTCTTAATTCTTGTCTCGCCTACCCTTGCGTTCCACTTCTTGCCGTACTTGTCTAAGAATTTAGGATAAATCTCGTCATAGTACTTTTTCATCCCTTCGCCACCAACTTGCAGATCAAGGCCGCGCAAAGTCATACGACCACCACCGGATTGGCCCTCGCCTTTGACAATTTTGTCAGCTACATCTTTGCCTACCAATGATGGCAATTCTTCGGCTGCATATCTTGCTTTGGGCAAATTAACTGCATCGCCATTTATGTCAGCAATGCCTAATTCGAAAGTCCCATCGGGTGATCGTCTGTAATCAATATGATCTACTTGCTTGCTCAAGTCAAAGCGTTCCGCTTGCTGTTTGCCAGTAGTTAACCCTACCCGTTCATATCCATTGTCAGCAGCGTGTTTTAGTACCCGCTTTAAGGCTAGTTGATACCAAGTGTCTTTGAATGGTGCATCGGGTACGCCTTGCGGCTTGTTTAATAGATTAGTCCATTCTTCATCAAGTTTTTTGGCTTGTTCACTAAGTGCCTTAATTTCTTCATTCATTGCAATAAATTTTGTCATTTCTGAATCTGGCAATGCCGCTGCTTTGTCAATTAAGCGTGATCTTTTTTGCGTTGTTACTGTCAATTCTTTTTCAACATCAGCGGGGTTTCTTTCTTTACCAGTTTTGTACCCCTTCTCCCGTCCGGCTTGATGCCAATCAGATTGAATTTCCTCAATCAATAGCATTTTCTTGCCATCAGCATCTACACGGTCGTTTACTCGGATGTGAGCAAGAATGTTTGGTTCGTCAAAGTGGGAAGATTGATAGTTTTCTGTTTGTTTCGTAACGGGCACTTTTTCTAATTGCCTAATGGATGCTTGCAAATCATCAGCTTTCTGTGCAAATGAAATGGCTTTTTCCATATCGCCAGCATTAGCAAATTCATTTTGCAATTCGCGCATAGCTTCCATGCGCTTTGTTTTTTGCTGTATTTCAATTATTGGGTTTGGTCTTGCTTCCGGCAATGTCAGCAAGATTTCACGGTAGTTCTCACCACCGGGAAGCGTGTATTTGCCATATTTGGTTTGACTGCCTACGCCTTCATAGGCTTCCCATGCGCTCGTTAGGCGTTCGGCTTCGTCAAAATCTCTTGACCGTTCAGCGCGGTTAATTGCTGATTGCCATTCATCCGCTGATCGGTATGGATATGGGTTTTGTCCTTGACTGCCTAATTGCACCTCTTGCACATCTACCCGATTGTTTGTGATGAAGTCTTGAACCTCTTGCTTGGTGACATTGGGCTTTTCTTTCAAAAAGTCATCCACACCCATCCATTGAAGTTCGTCCTTCTTGACATTTTCTGCCTTTAGCAAATCGTTCAAAAATGCTTGACCCGAACCCTTATTCCTTTGGAGATTCAGCGCAGCTTGTTCAGCAGCGGAGTAAAACCCTAAGTCGCTCACGGGTGCTTGAGGCTTGACTTCCAGTAGGCTTGTCATTGTCTCGGGTGGTGTATCCAATAGGTTCATGCGCGGAACATTTGGTTCCACAGCAAACATCGCCGCTTGGGGTTCTGCCAGCAAACTCGGGAGCATTGGCTTGCCAGTAGCTACCCTCTCTGCCATGCCTTGCCCGACCATCGTGCCGAGTTTCTGTGCGCTTCTGACCAATGGAGCCGGATTCAGCGGAACAAACGATGCCGCTTGACCAGCTAATTGACCTACGGGCGCAGTGGGTGCTAACGGTAGTTCTTTTAGAAAATACTCGGTTGTGTATGGCAGTTGTGGGGGTTTTTCATATTCATAATCCCCAAACATCTCCATAGGCATTGGAGATCGGATTAGGTTCCCAATGTCAGCGGGTAATCCTAAAAGTCCGGCTAATCGGCCTCTAAGCACTTGCAAAGGCACATCCGCTGACGCTGTTGGGTCTTGTAAGCGTCTGCGGGGTCTTAATTGTGGGAAGAACCCAAATGCTGCGCCTTCGTCCATATCATCACCACTTTACTTTGTTGGCCCAATATGCCGCACTCATCTTGCCCTTTGCAATGTTCTCAGCGTGTCGGGCTTTGAATGCTTCGTTTCTCTTTGTGCCGTCCGGAGAACCTTTTACCCCCTGCTGTCCAAAGCGAATCAGCTTCACATCATCCCCACTCTTTGCCAGCACCGCATGACTCTTAGTAGGGTGGGATGGGGTTTTCTTTGGGGCGTTGTACCCCGCGAAAGATTCTTTGCCGCGTTTAATCATTTCTTTGCGGTTTTAGCAGCAGCCTTGAATGCAGCCGCAGTGGGCGCACCCTTACTACCGACCTTCCTCATGCGCTCGGGCTTTACACCCGCTGCCTTTTGAGCCTTGATGCGGTCTTGTTTGGCATTGATGTTTGCGTAGAGACCCTTCATTTTTTGGCCTTGTTGGTTGCTGTGCGCTTACCCCGCAACGGAAGATTGGCCTCACTCATTGCGATTGCAATGGCTTGCTTAGGGTTCTTCACGACCTTCCCGCCTTTACCGCTGTGCAAGTCACCGCGCTTGTATTCGCCCATGACTTTGCCGACCTTCTTTTGCATTGCTTCCGAGACCTTCATCATTCTGTTTCTCCTTTTTTAAGCATATCCAATAGCTTTTTTGCGTATGCGCTTTGCTCTTGCGTTATGTTCTGTATTGACGGGTCATTTGTCAAGTATCGAGCAATTATTGACTGCTTTGCAGAATTTTCATCTTGCTCGTATTCGGTATTTTTAAAAAAGTTCTTTTGTTCTTTTGTCAAATTGAAATTAGGCGAAAAATTGTTTTGCAACATAAATAGCCGCAATGCTTCATTTTGAGCAACATATCTTTGTTCTTCCGCAGTATTTTTACTAAACGGGTTTAAAACAATTTTGTTGTCCTCAGATGCCATGCCAGCCACTTCGGGACGATCAGCAAAAAAATTCATCTCTGACTTATAGGGCTTGCGTACACCATAACGATCAACAAGCGCATCCAACTCGTTTAGTTGGAGCAGATTTGTCGGTTCGTCAATGTCTAACAAGCCGCCCATCAGTCTTCGCCTTCCATGTCACCACTGTCATCAGTAATGGGGCCACCTACAATCCATGCCGAGCAAGTGCGCTTTGATGCACATTTGAAGTGAAACAACTCACAATAGCCTAAGTCGCCAGCATCGATCACATCCCATGCGTCCGAGTCTTTGCCCATGCCCTTGTCGATGCAGTCCAGCATCTTTGAGGTCTGAATGAATGCCGCGCAGTTACCGCAAGTTGATTTTTTCGCTTGAGAAGCCGACAGTCGCCAACCCTCTGCCAGCTTGCGCCAATAGTCGTTATTCGGTTCGTTGGGGTTCATCGGGCCATACATCGCTTTGTCGATGGCCTTTTGGCGACACTTTAGGTTTTCTTCAATGTCTTGTGTGGCAACGGGACAAGAATCGCCTTCTTCTTCCATTGCTTTGCTTTGTTTGATCTCGATGCTGATTTCAGCAGCGGGTGCTAGAAGTCCGGTCATACAAACCCTTTAAAAAAGAGGGGCCGAAGCCCCGGCCTCAGACTGTTCACTTGTGGGAGGAAACACCACCAGCATCGGTTAATCATATTCTAGCGGAATTCCAATGTCTCTAGGCCATAGGTCTAGCATCGTCATCGTGAATACCGTTTTCTTATGAGCCTCTATCCACATCCGCTTTCTTTCCTCTTTACTGAGGTGATTTCCTTGATCTAGTTCTTGATGGCAGTCTTGACAGAGTGCGGCAGTGTAAATATCGCTTGCTTTTATCCCTCTACCCTTGCCATGTTCTGACCAATTGGAGTGTGCCGCTTGTACTGACCCGTCCCGTCCACAGTGCTGACAAAGCAAAGATGCCACATTCTTGAGGTGGGTCTTGCTTCGGTAATAGGTGTACTTAGGAAACATCAAGCCCATGTGTGTCCTTTGGGGTGTTGGTGTCTCCCATGCGGCAGGGTGGGTAGCAACTGAATCAAAACACCACGGGGCCAAACCGTTTACACCAACAAAATTAGTTTACATCAATTTCTTTTAATCAATCTACTCCAAATAAATCCACCGCAAATTTTTGCGCCAAACTGTAGAGCAACGATTTCGGGCATCAAACCACCAAAAGCAATGGTGGGGAATGTTACCGAGTCTACCGCCGCGCCAGCTACATTTGACCCGTTTGATCGAATCACCCATGCTTTATTCCGCAAGTAGTGATAAACAATTGTGTCGGCGGTCATGGAAAGGGCAAATGCCACAAACGATGCCACCGCAATTGCTCCCGCTGCGGGGTTTAGCAAATAGGAAACACCACTAGCCACAGCAATTAAACCGCCCATTTTAAAAATTAGTTTGTCGTTTTGCCATTGTTCGTGCAATTTGTCCCGCAATGACAAATCTAACCCAATCAGCACAAAAGCATTTATAGGGCTAAACCACGGGCCTAACCATGCTACCAATAGATTGGCAACGACAAGGGCTGAAATGTAAATAATTGGATAAATCAAATCAAAATCTCCTGCAAAGGTTTTGTTTCCCAAAGTAATGGGGGGTTGGTGGAATCTATGCGTTTTGCCATGCAGCTAGCACATTCCATCTTTCCGGAATGGTTGACCGCCACATTGGTGGAATCAGCACTAGCCAAAGGCCACGGGCCAGCAGACAGTCCTAACATCCTCAAACCATGCACCCAAGGCAATTGCCGCCCAAAGGTGTTTGTCATGGCGTTGAAGGCTTCATCCATCTTCCCGCACCATTTTGTCGTGCCGATCTGCCAATACTCGCCAGCTGACCCAAAGCAAACCCGACCCCATGTGTCGCACAGTTCCAATAAATAAGATATGGGCAAACCCAAATGCCAAACGGGTATGCCGAATTCTTTGCGGAAAGGCCATGTTTTGACCATTTCCCGCTGTTGCTCCACAGTTCCATCAATCACATCCGGCACTACAGCCCAATGTGGATGCACTAGCAAAGGTTCGACCCATTCATAGAATCCATTAATGTCAAATGGTAATCCGCGAGTTTTGGCACTAAACGCCCCGTTGTCCAGCATCAAAGACTGCCCCAACCGCAAACATCTTTTTAAATCATCCGGTCTGGCGTAAGAAACACAAAAATGCTTGCCGCCCATTGTCTCAATGGCTTTCATAGGCGTTATTGGGGTTCCATGATAGTGAATCATACATCTACCCCTTTTTGTGCGGCCCATGCCAACAACCACTCGATGAACTCTGACCCGTCTTCAATCGTGAATTTATGAGACTGTAAACCCAATTGAACCACCCGTTCGCCATCAAGTGAAGGGGCCACCTTTCCAATCTTGCGATTTGTCTCATGCGCCCATTGGTCGATTAATAATCGCTTCCAATCGTCAGCAGTCCATTTAGACCCCACAGCCTTCATCGCAATATATATCTTGTGAATAATCCCGTGAAACATATCGTTTTGTTCTGCGCTTCTACGAGATTGTTTTACCTCAATCCTTAATTTCTGTCCCGCCATCAATGTGGCTTTGATCTGAGGCCACAAGTCTTTTAATACTGCGTGTCCTTGTTGGGGGTTATATAAAGTGTAGTTCATATTTCCATCACCATAATATCTATTCCCTCTGTTGCGGAATAAACCTTTGTTAAATTTAAATCCACCACTTGTTTGTCATCAACATACACAATGCCATTCATGCCATCTAGTACCGCTTTGACGATGTTGTCAATGTCGGGCTTTTTGGTGGGTCGTTCGTCACCATTGATACAAGCGTTTTGGCGCGTTTTTGAGTACGATGGCGGTATAGGTACTCGGATGTGCAAATAAGCCGCTACAGCCCCGTTTAAAGGGCTTGTAGACCCCATCGCTTGCTTGGCATAGGTTTGGATTGACTTCTCGTACCCCAAAGTCTTGGAATCGGTGTAAGTTTTGACGAAGGTTCCTTGTCGGGCAAAGCGGGGTCTGCCCTTTCCGGCGACTTGTGGGACAGTGAAATGGATTTGAATCATTTTAATTGTGTCGCGTTGCTCATGTCGATATATGCGTTAGATCGAGTTATTCGACCGCCATTAATTGTTTTTTGTGTTTCGGTCTGCATAAGCGTTATCTCCGGCACATAGCTATATTCGTTTGATATTTGTTGAACAAGAAGTAAATCGGATGGCATCAAATACAAGAACCCGATAAATGGAACTTGAAGTGCGTGAGATATTCTGCGCCCCTTTTCCAATTTGTCGAATGTCACTAACCATTGATAGTTATATCGTCCGATAAATTCCTCAATGGTCATGTCTCTGCATTTGGTTTCGACCACCCGCATGATTTGATTTTGTTTAATCAATATCGCGTCAATGTCTGCGGGTTTGTCTTTTGGTGTTTCGCAGTACTCGTAATCGGGAAAGTGTTTAGCGAATATCTCCATCGCTCGGTGTTCCGCTTTCAGCGATTCGCGTCCTCTCGGCGTGTTTATGTCCATCAATGCGCTCCTTCACCATACGGGGTAATTCGGCCCACATATCGTTCGAATCGCGTAGTTCCTTCACTCGATGGCGTGTGTACTCTGTCCATCCCTTCGTCATCGCTAGTTGGGCATAGTGATCGGCTAACTCGTTGAGCATTCAAGTCCCCCGTGATGGTCAGTGCTTTATTGATTCGCCATGTGGGGATTGCAAACCCCAACTTGACGAAGTTGAGCAGTGCGTGTGCTTGTTCTTTGGTCATGCTTTGGCCCTCAGTGCTTCCATGATTTTGGCCCGTATCTCAGCCGGAGGTGGGCCAGTTCGTGATTTGTCTTCGTCCAGCTTGACAAGTGCGGGGTCTCGCTCTGTCTTGCTCGGCACTGTGACTTTGGCAATGTCGGCAAATGTCGGCTTTGGAGCAACCCACTCGGCTTTGAAGGCTTGCCAACCGCGAACACAACATTCCGACAATGCTTGCTCCATCGACCACCCCGCTTTGTCCGCTTCGGACTTGATGCCATCAATGGCCCGTTGTGTGATGGGAGCCTTTTTTGCTTTGCGGAGGGTTTTGAAGTCTTGCCAAACAGAATCAGAAACGCCGGGAGGCGTTGCCACGACAGTGGCTTTCTGTCTATTCTCTTTCTCTGTCTCTCTCTCTGTCTCTAGACTATCACTTTGGTATCGCTCTGATATCGTGTTGATATCATCTTGTTCCATCCAATGAGACAGCTTGGAAACGCATACTTCGGTATCTTTTTCAGACATTCTCAGCCTAAATGCAAGCTGTTTGATGGGTGGAATCTTTCCATCATCCTCACTTGCTATCAGCCATAGCATCACCAGCACTTTGGCAGCTTTGGGGTCTAGTTCATGCCATTCAATATCGTCCAACAGATCGCGATACAGCTTTACCCATGGTGGCTTTCGGTCTTTGAAATGTTGGAACTTAGACCAATTTTTAATTTCCATTTTTTACCCAAAAAAAAGGGCTACACCTGCTGTCTCACCTCTCGGTGTTGGCGGACTGGCGCAATACCAGCAGACAGCATGTGTAACCCTATTGCGAAACGCCGCCAAGCGTCTGTGAAGAATCTTACATCAAAAACAGTTTGTCGTGCAATTGCCGTAAGCAAAGCAGCAAGTCGTGCAAGTCACCATACGACCGTTCATGATGTATGTGTGGGTTGAGCATGATGCCCATGCCATGCTGACAGAGAGGGCGAACCAAATTCCTACGAGTGCTTTCATGTTTGTCCTTCGGGTTTTTTACCTATCCACCACTTCGGGGAGGGTTTGCACCGTTCCTCTAAGAGCATTTCCCTCTGAAAATCCTTAGTGCAGTCCTCACAGATGTGTACGGGTTCAGCTACGATTTTGGCGTAACCGACCCATTCACGGTAGTGCGTCTCAGAGGGAAAGCAATGTGGATACATGATTTATTGTGCTAGATGTTGTATTTTCACACATTAGGGAAAGTCCTAATGCACAGTGCTAGATGTAGGTTTAAGATGCAGTCATTCCCCAGCACAACGCATAGGGTCTTTTAGGAGGTCACATGACCGATTCTCAAGTTATCGCCGCAGTCATTCGTTACTTACAACAAGAGCAGGGCGCAGTCTCTGCCAATGTGCATTTGCCAAGTGGCGCAAATGTGGTTGTGTATGCCAACGGTCAAGTTGACAACACATAAACCAACGGGGCTACAGCCCCATCAAGAGGAAACACATGAGAAATCTAACCTACACCACCGAAGTCCACAGCATCGACTACGGTTATCTTTTGGTCGAGTTTGACTACTTTGAAGCCGATGATTCTGTTGGCCTCTCCGAAGTCTACGATTGGTTTGCGTACACCACCGAAGATTTTGAAGATGAACCCGCCGGAACTGAGGTCACCTACGAACTCACCGCAGCAGATCAAGCATCGATCTACGCGCAGATCAAGAAACACCACATCGCCATGTTGGAGGACTTCCATGCTTAACAGAACCAAATTCCCCCGCACATTCACCGAAGCATTCCCCAACAGTTTGGAGAACGGGGCTTGCATTGAGATTCATGTCGCCCGTCTGACACTTGCCGACAAGGTAGTGCGTGTTGTGAGCCTCATAGCCCTTATCGTGATTGCCCTTGATTGTTTTATTTGGAGACCCTAATGGACGCTAACTACATCATCAATTCTGTCAAACAAACCTCAGAGACTTTGTACCGTGAACCTCAGATCGATCAAACTGAAAGACTACTTTACCGCATTCAGATGCTAGAAGGCCATATTCGTGTATTGGTCAACCACATCGATAACGCCCGTGACGAAATCAAAAACCTACAAACCGAACTTATTGCAAAGGAATCAAAATGAAAGTTTATAAAGCCATTAACGCTGTTCAAGCAGAATTGTCATCTGTCGGCATCACAAAAGACCGTAGGAATATGCAGGGCAGCGGATATAACTTTAGGGGCATTGACGATGTGTATAACGCCATTGCGCCCCTATTGGCAAAGCACAGCCTTTGTATTCTGCCCCGTGTTCTTACCCGTGAGTGTGTTGAGCGAGCAAGCAAGTCGGGTGGCGCATTGTTCTATGTGACTGTTGAGGTTGAGTTTGATTTTGTCTCAGCGGATGACGGGTCAAAGCACACCGTCAAGACCTTTGGCGAAGCAATGGATAGCGGAGATAAAGCCACCAACAAGGCTATGTCAGCGGCATACAAGTATGCAGCCTTTCAAGCCTTTAGCATCCCCACAGAGGCCGACAATGATGCCGATGCCCATACCCATTCAGTCGCGCCAAAGACCGTCCTTATTGCCCCGCTAATCGCTTCCATTGATGCAGCCACTACAGAGGAAGAATTGAAGTCTGCTTACTTTGAGGCCATCAAGGTAGCCGGACATGATGCAGCCGCAAAGAATGCCATCATTGTTGCCAAAGACTTGAAGAAAGCGAGTCTGTAATGGAACAAGGTACACCGGAATGGTTCGCCGCCCGTTTGGGCAAAGTAACCGCCTCTCGCGTCTCCGATGTGATGGCAAAGCTAAAGACGGGGGGTTATGGTGCGTCACGGGACGATTACATGGCCCAATTGATTTGTGAGCGTTTGACGGGTGAAGTAGCTGAATCGTTCACCAATGCAGCAATGGCATGGGGTACAGAAACCGAGCCAATGGCCCGAGCGCACTACGAAATGGTCAATTCGGTGTTGGTCGATCAAGTGGGGTTTATTCCGCATCCGGACATTGAGAAAGCCGGAGCGTCTCCCGATGGGATTGTGGGCAATGGAATCATTGAGATCAAGTGTCCCAATACTTCCACCCACATCGACACACTGCTAAACAAAAAGGTTCCCGCAAAGTACATCAAGCAGATTCAGTTTCAGCTTAGATGTACGGGTAAAGAATGGTGTGATTTCGTTTCCTTTGACCCGAGATTAAAGGGGTTGGAAATGTTCACCAAAAGAGTCGAGCGAGACGAGAAGCTAATCAGCGAAATGGATGCCGAAGTGGTGAAGTTTCTCTCCGACCTTGACGAAAAACTTGAACTTTTAATGAAAGAAAAAAATGGCACTGCTTAAAGAAGTCACCGTAGTTGCGGGTACATACACCAACGCAAAAGGCGAAGAAAAGAAACGATACATCCGTATTGGGTCTGTCATTGAAACAAAGAATGGCCCCATGCTGAAACTCGATGTGATGCCCATCTATGCGGGGTGGGACGGTTGGGCATACATGAACGACCCAAAGCCCAAAGAGTCGAAAGGGTTTCCCGCAGATGAGGACATTGGATTTTGAGTCCGGAAGATGAAGCGTTTGAAGAACTCAGTCGCAGACAAGGCGATTGGGGTCTTCAAGGGTCGCGCAAACACCAAATAATCCGATACGCTGAAAACAATGCGCGAAATGAAGTGATTGAAGAAGTCGCCCAACACATTGAGAAATGCACTCTAGCGTTTGGCAAAGACACTATTCAATCGTTTACAGCTTATGTTAGGAACATGAAGAAATGAAAGCAAGACAAGTATTTATCGCCCTCATGACGGGCAAAGGTTATTCAGCAGAAGAACTACATTGGGACGGTAAGAAATTTACTAACTCTGCTATCACGACAAGATGGAACTACTTTCTCGCCGGATGGGAAATGAGGGGAGTTATGTGATCGAGACCGTTCTAATCATATTTGGTTTGGGATTCTTAGGAATCACACTAGCCATTTCTGTCATCTGTTTTATGGTTTGGCTTGCCCTCAATGAATCCTAAGAGTACCAACAATAGCGGTATGAAGTGTCCCGAGTGCAAAGCAATCTCGTTTGTTCAACACACAAAAACTGAGGAGAATATGCTTGTCAGACGAAGGGAATGCTACAACGGGCATCGCTTCATCTCACATGAAAATGTCCTCAGAATGGTCAAGCGTCACAAGACCGATAAGGCTTGATTCGTTTCGTTGATTCTTTGGTCAAGACCTATTGTCCCGCCATTGATTTTTTTCGTGAGAGAAACCCAATTCGCATCCTCCGCGAGACGGTTGCAATCATGCGTTGACCAAAACCAACCCGCTGTAAGTGCCGCGTATTTTGGTGTGGCGACTAGATCGGGTTCCATCACGAAATC
>Ga0209358_10001486_pt1 | contig 18550 bp, 20 predicted proteins | sample LauGreFa1BDMLBSN_2_FD_187574 | JGI IMG/M metagenome (GOLD analysis project Ga0209358, IMG submission 187574) | Freshwater lake microbial communities from Lake Michigan, USA - Fa13.BD.MLB.SN (SPAdes) (version 2) | ecosystem: Environmental > Aquatic > Freshwater > Lake | place: Lake Michigan, USA... | reverse complement strand
TTTGATGGCTTCGGGATCGCCTTCCTTGATGGCCGTGCTCAAAGCGGACGCATAGCCCGAGACGGCTTCATCGCGGCTTGCCAAGGGGGCTGCGCGGCGCGGAGGCGTCGATGGAGTGCCGGTCGAAAATTCCAACGGATCAACACCATCGAGTGAAAAGGAAGGGTGGACGACCGGGGGGCGTGGAAGGGTGCGTTTGGCGGTTTCCAGATCGCCTGCCTGAAGCGCTGTGCCGATGGCGGCAAAAGACGGGCCTGGATCGTCAACCGTTTTTGTCGCGACGGCATTCTGCGCGTCGGCGTAAGCGCGGTTGGCTGCGGCGAGGTCCCCCGCCATCAGGGCTTGGGCCAGCGCATCCAGCGCATCGTTTTGTTTTCCTCGCGGCTTGGTGACCGGCGCGCCGTTACTGGCGATTTCGAGAGGCTGAGGGGCGGCGGATGCTGTATTGATCAAGAGGGACATGTCGGTTTCCATTCGGTGAACTCTTCCCCTATTCAGCAACCTTCATGCCAAAGCGCACTGTGCGGCTTTAGGGTCGGCGGATCAGGACTTTGCGCGCCTTGCCCGAAATTGAAATTACCGACATATTTGCTCGGTGGAAGCTGGCAGGGGATCGGGCAAATGGGGATAATCGGGGGCCGGTCGGGGCGTTCAAGCGGCATGATCCGCCTTATGGCATGCCTTCTCGTTGTGCTTGCGGGGGTGTCGCCTGTGCATGCGAAATGGCGGTGTTCCTATGAGCGGCACTATCAGTGTGACGACGCCGGAACCTGCGTGAGAGACCAGACGGACGCCCATGTCGTCATTGATGACGCGCTTTTTCAATATAGCCGGTGCGCGCCCGAGTGCCAGGATGTGCGGGTTGAGTTGAAACGGGATTTTTTTGGTTCAACCTATGCAGCTGAAGCCATCGGCCTTGCGTTTAACCGGTCGCGTTCGGGTGAATTCAACGAGGTGATCGTCAATGCCAAGAATGATGTGACCGCGTTCGGGTTCGGGTATTGCAAGTGGCAGTAGAGGGCTGTACCAGGTGGTGCGCTTACCCGTTGATTAAGACGCAGCGTTTTCCTCCTCGATCTTCCGGACTGTTTCCATGAAAAATTTCAATGCCGGACTCATTTGCCGGTCCTTGCGATGGACGAAGCCGTAGCGCGTGGTTAGCCAAGGGTGGGACCCCAGATCTAGAAGAACAATTTCACCAGCGGCTATTTCGTTTTTGAGGAGCCCTGGAAATGTCATTCCGAAGGCGTCGCTGTTTTTGATCACGCGGAGGAGTGCAGAATAGTTCTCGACGAAAATTTTTGCCGTGATGACTTTATGCCCGGTATCATACTCGCCAAGATCAACATCGACATTTTTCAGATGTGAGATGAGGCGCTCCGCGAGGCGATTTCCGGCAAAGGGAAAGGCGTTGAGGTCTGCCCATGTGACAGATTTTTGCTTGGCGAGCGGGTGGTCGACGCGGCAAAAAAAGAAACAAGGCGCTCCATTGACGAGTTCTGTTTCAAGCTCGGGTATTGTTTCGGCAAGACCGAGTTCGATTACTGCGAGATCGGTTGTCCCCCCCAACACGCTTTCTGTGATCTGTTGCCAGCCGTTCTGGAGCAGTTCGATTGTCAAGTGCGGATAGACGGTCACGACGTGTGAAATCGCTTTTTCTACCGAGCCCTCGGCGGCAAACATGCCTGTCGCAACCGTGAGCTTGCCGGATTCAAGGCCTTTGAGGCGGTCAATGTCCCGGAGAATTTCGTTTCTTTCAAAGGCGATCTGTCTGCCGCGGTCGATGAAAACCTGTGCAAAGCGCGTCGCGCGCAATGGTTTCACGTCGCGGTTGAATAATTTATCGCCGATTTGAAGTTGGAGTTTCTGGAGCGCGCTGCTCAAAGCGGGTTGGGAAATACCGAGGTTATGTCCGGATCACACTGAATGACGCCATGAGTAAGTCCCAAATCTTGCTGTTCGGAAATTATTGTGACGCGACACGGCTGAGCAATTGCTCAATGCACCTTATTCCGGTTCGGGTTTTCCGTGTCCGACATGAAAAGGTGTGCGCATCTTAAAAACGATGTTCACCCCATGCCGAGAACGACGACACCGCCAAATACCGCCAGAACGCCGAGCCATTGCACGGGGCGGACCTTTTCGCCGAGAAAGACCATGGCGAGCAGAATGGTGATCAGTCCGAAAATGGACGAGGTGATCGCGGCAATTTCAGGATTGGGGAAGCGGCCTGCGAGGGCTACGAGGGTCATTGCGGTGACATCGATTGCGCCCATCACGACAAGTGTGCGCCAGATTGATTTTGCCGGACCAAGGGCGGCGCGCCGAGCAAGCAGGAGGACTCCGATGACGAGGATTGCCCCGAAACGCGTGACCGACGATGCGGCAAGGGCATCGCCCTGTCCGGCTGATGTCTGAGCGAAAGCAAAGGTGAGTGCAAAGCCCAGCGCGGCACAACCCGACCAGAGAACTGCGATGCCGACCTTGCCCGAGGGGGAATCCTTCTCGCCGCGCGCGACCAATGCGATCCCCGCAATGATGACGGCAACACTGGTCCAGACGCTTACTGTAACCGCGTTGCCGCCATAGATCGCGAACAGGATCGAGAGGGCGGGATAAGAGCCACAGAGCGGTGCGACGAGGCGCACGGGGCCGATGGCGAAGGCCCGGTAGAGCGCCAGACAGCCAAGAGCATAGAAAAAGCCTGCAGCCAGAGCGATGAGGATCGTGTCGGTCGTCAGGATATTGAAGCCGCCATCAATGGCGGTGACTGTTCCTAGCAGGATGATGCCGGAAACGAGCGAAACAAACAGCATGGGCAGGGCATCAACCCGCGTACCGAGGCGCCGCAAGATAAAATCATGCATGCCCCAGAGAAGTGCGGCAGTGAGGCCCAGAAACAGTGATTGCATGCCGGCTCCGTTCGGATTGACCACATCCGCCGCATCATGAGCGTCTGCGGGCGTGCAGACGCACGCGACCTGCTCTTTAGCGGTGAATCGGGGTTCTTCCAAGCGGTTTCAGAGGAATTTACATAAGGTGGGGGCGATCGATAAATAAAAATCCGGCGAATTGCTTCGCCGGATCAAGATGTTGCCGAGAGAGGCGGTGTGGCTCAGACGATTTTGAGCTGTTCCGACACCGCACGGCGTGGCTTGCGCGGCCAGTTGCCGGGTGCGGCGCGGCCGACAGAGACGAGCATGACGGGAAGTTCATTGGCACCGAGGCCAGCTTCCTTCGCGACGCCTGCGGGATCGAAGCCGATCATGGCGCCGGAGACGAGGCCCTTATCCTGCGCTGCAAGCATGAGCGTCATCGCAACCATGGAGGCGGAGCGGATGGCTTCATCATGCTGGAGCTGGGTGTTTTCGGCATACATGCCGTTGGCCATGCCAATCCAGCCATCATAGGCGGCCTGATCGATCGCGCCGGCTTCGAGCAGCGGCTTTACCAGACGACCGAGTTCCTTGTAGCCGTCCTTGATGCCGACGAGAACGAAGCAGACAGCTGCATCGGACACCTTGGCCTGACCATAGGCAACGGCCTTAAGCGCCGCCTTGCGATCAGCGGACGAGACCGCGACGATGCGCCAGTTCTGCTGGTTGAACGAGGTTGGTGTTTCCTGCGCGTAGGATACCAATTCCTCGATTTCCGCGGCTGTCATAACGTGGGTCGGGTCAAAATTATTGGCAGAGGTGCGGCTTTTAATGATGGTGAGGGCGTCGGTCATTCATAGCTCCAAATAGGTCAGTGCAGATGCTGCTCTGCAGGTTCTAACTTTGCAATGGCGCTATCTAGCGCGGGCGCGAGGCAATTGATACTTGCTTTTTTGCAATAGATGGCTTGCAGCGTGGAAAGGTGTTGTGGGGTTGTGCAGATACAAGGGGGTTTGGTGCCCTCTTATGCTGCGCGTGTTCCTGACGGGTCGAAGATTACTTTTTCAAGTTTGACCCTGCCCCTCATCGCCAGAAGGATGAATTTCGGGATATGTCTGATTTCATAAAGGCCGCGGATCGCCTCGCGCTGCCAATAGGCGAGAGTATATGTACGTTGGGTGAGTCTCATCCCGTGAATGTCGGAGGCTGCGACGTCGCCGCCCTGCTCGGCAATTGCAGGGAGGATTTGGGACGGGCGAAGACGTTTGAAGACGGGCGAATTGTTCGGGTTGAAGAGAAAATGATCAATCGAGAGATTGATCGTCTGCGTTGCGTCAATGAGATGCCCTGCCGCTTCCCGAGACAGGATATAGGCGCAGGAGCCGCAATGCTTCGACAGAAAGCGTGTAAGTTTGCGGCCTTGCACGCTGAAATCGAAGCGCTTGAACACCACGCGGTGACGGTTATTGCCGTGACGCTCGAGCTTGATGCAGGTTTGTCCCTTCGGGATCCATGAATCGTTTTGCAGAAAAGCGGCCGCATCGTCGGAAAGCACGGCATCGTCTTCAAGGATAACGCCGAACGGGTCTGTACCGTCATGGATGTTCTGCCACGCTTTTCTGTGGCTCAGAAAACAACAGAGGTCGCCGTCGCTGAGATGGCCGAGGGGCCCCGCAGAGGCTTGGCGGCGATGGGCGGCCATGTCGGTGTTTTTGGCATCAACGGCGTCGAGATAGTCGAAGGAGAGGCCGAGGTGTTTGGCTTGCCCGTCCATGAAATCACGCCGATCGGGACGGCGACGCAGATTGATGACTTGAATACGCATGCGGCTCCGAGGGTGAAAGATTTCCGACGCCGAGCTTGGATGGAGCGATTACTCCTGACCAAGGCCACCAGATTCCTACATACTTTACGTTTGGGAAGTTATAAAGAAAAATCTCTTCGCGCAAGGTGGCTTTGGGTTCCAAGCATTGGCGTTGGTAACTTGCCGGGTGTGGGTTGGGCCGCTACGCAAATTCGGTTAGAGTTTTTCAGGGCGCTCTTCTTCAAGGGGCGTGAAAACCGGAATTGGGGAAATCATGATCCGACATATTGTTGCTGTCCGTTTGCGTAAAGATGTGACGCCGGAGCGGAAGCGGGCGCTGTTTGCGGCGATCGCAGCCTTGAAGACCAGCGTGCCCAATGTGCTTGATTATCATGGCGGGCCGAATGTGAGTGTCGAGCCGCATGTGATGCACGGGTTTGATGACGGGTTCTGGTTCGATTTTCCGGATGAGGCGGCGCGTGACGCGTATCTGGTTCACCCGACGCATCAGGCGGCTGGTGCGGCGCTCGTGGAGGCGGCGGAAGGCGGGATCGACGGGATTGTCGTGATGGATTTCAAACTCTGATTTCTAAGGCGGGGTCAGGCGCGTGCGTTTCTTTTCCGTATCACTCTGTCCGTGACACATAGGACCGCTTCACCTCGCCAAGCGCGAAGCTGGACTCAATCGAGGCGATGCAGGTGAGGCGGGTGAGTTTTTCCTTGAGAAAACGCTCATAGGCTTCGAGATCACGGACAACAATCCGCAACAGATAATCGCGCTGTCCGGTCATCAGATAGCAATCAGCGACTTCGGGCCATTGTGCGATGGCGTGGGAAAAAGTGTCGAGCTCTTCCTCGCGTTGCCGCTCCAGTTTCACGGAGGCGAACACGTTGACGGGAAGGCCGACTTTGGCCTGATCAATGACGGCGACATAGCCTTTGATCGCGCCATTCTCCTCCAAAATCCGTACACGCCGCGCGCAGGGGGAGGCTGAGAGGCCGACGCGGTCGGCGAGTTCCTGACTGGTCAAGCGGCAATTGCGTTGCAATTCGCCAATGATTTTCCGGTCGATATCGTCAAGTTTGATTTTAGTCATATCAGGCCAATTTTATTTCCAAATTAGCATGAAACACCAAAAGTGACAATATGACAATCGATATTTAGCTCATCTCGCCTTTCAACCTTTGCTAAGCTAACGGGTAGGGAGTAACGCTATGAAGAGCCATCCGGTTGCGGTCTTATCCGAACTCGAGCGCAAGGTTTTGTGGCTTGCGACCTGGACCATTCACAACGCGAATACGCTGAGACCCAAGGTGGACGAGGTGAAAATCGGCGGGCATCAGGCCTCGTCCGCCTCGCTCGCGACGCTGATGACAGCGCTTTATTTTCAATGCCTCCGGCCCGAAGACCGAGTGGCAGTGAAGCCGCATGCCAGCCCGATCTTTCACGCGATCAACTATCTTTTCGGGAAGCAAACGCGGCGGAAGCTGGAAGAATTCCGCGGATTTGGCGGCGCGCAATCTTATCCCTCGCGCACGAAAGACGGTGATCTTGTTGATTTTTCGACCGGATCGGTCGGGCTCGGGGTTGCACAGACGCTGTTTGCATCGCTGGTGCAGGATTATGTGCGGGCGAAGAAGTGGCAGAAACAACTGGTCGAGGGGCGGATGATCGCGCTGGTCGGCGATGCGGAAATGGACGAGGGCAATATTTTCGAGGCGCTGCTCGAAGGCTGGAAACACGGGGTGCGGAACACGTGGTGGGTGGTGGATTATAACCGGCAGAGCCTCGACGCGGTTGTGCGGGAAGGATTATGGGAGCGTTTCGAGTCGATTTTCAGAAATTTCGGCTGGGATGTCGTTATTTTGAAATATGGCCGGTTGTTGCAGGCGGCTTTTGCGGAGCCGGGCGGCGAGAGATTGCGGAAGTGGATTGATGGCTGCTCAAACCAACTCTTTTCGACGCTTGTTTTTCAGGGCGGTGCGGCGTGGCGGGCGCGACTTCGGGATGATATCGGCGATCAGGCCGATGTTTCCAAGCTGATCGACAGACGGACGGATGATGAACTCGCGGCCCTCATGACCAATCTGGGCGGGCATGATCTGCCGGGTATTCTCGACGCGTTCGAGGCGGCGCGAACGCATGACCGGCCGGTATGTTTCATCGCCTATACGATCAAGGGTTACGGATTGCCGCTGGCGGGCCACAAGGATAATCACGCTGGCCTGATGACGGGTACACAGATCGGCACGTTGCGCGAGCGGATGGGTGTTCGCGAGGGGCATGAATGGGATCTTTTTGAGGGGTTGACGCTGCCCGAAGCGCAGATAAGGCGGTTCATCGAGGAGGCGCCGTTCAACCAGAGCCGGTCGCGGCGGATGGAATCGGTAAAGATCAGCGTGCCTTTGGAGCGCCCGCGCAGCGAGCAGGCGGTGCTCTCCACGCAAGCCGGGTTCGGGCATCTCCTCAACGAGATTGCCAAAGGGGATAGCGCGCTTGCAGACCGGATTGTGACGACGTCGCCGGATGTGACGGTGTCGACAAATCTCGGGGCATGGGTCAATCGGCGCGGGCTTTTTGCGCATGAGGTGATGGCTGATCTGTTCAAAAAAGAGCGGATTCCGTCGACGTTTTCGTGGGAATTCTCGCCGAAGGGACAGCATTTCGAGCTCGGGATTGCGGAGAATAATCTGTTTTTGATGCTGTCCGCGCTCGGATTGTCACATTCGCTGTTCGGCGAGCGGTTGATCCCGATAGGGACGCTTTATGACCCCTTCATCCAGCGTGGCCTCGATGCGCTGAATTATGCCTGTTATCAGGATGCCCGGTTTATTCTGGTGGGCACGCCATCGGGGGTTTCGCTTGCGCCGGAAGGCGGGGCGCATCAATCGATTGCGACGCCCTTGATCGGGATGGCGCAGGACGGGCTGGCGTCGTTCGAGCCGGCTTTTGTCGATGAATTGGCGGTGATCCTGCAGTTCGGGTTTAACTATATCCAGAGGGACGGGGCGGATGTGCCGGACAAGAAAAGCTGGCTGCGCGATCAAACCGGCGGATCGCTTTATCTGCGGCTCTCGTCACGGCCGCTTGAGCAACCCAAGCGCGACATGACGCCTGAATTGACGGAAAACATCATCAACGGCGGGTACTGGATGCGGAAGCCCGGCCCGAATGCGGAATTGGTGATTGTTTATACGGGGTGTCTTGCGCCCGAGGCCATCGAGGCAACGGGCCTGATGGCGGAGGATCGGCGGGATATCGGGCTGCTTGCCGTGACTTCGGCGGACCGGCTGAATGCCGGATGGACAGCGGCGCTCGGCGCGCGCGAGCAGGGGGTAGCGCACGCCCAAAGCCATATTGAGCGTCTGCTCGCGGATGTCCCCTCACCGTCCGGAATTGTAACGGTGGTGGACGGGCATCCGGCGACGCTTGCCTGGATTGGTGCCGTGAAGGGGCATCGCACACGCCCGCTCGGCGTCGAGCATTTCGGGCAATCAGGCACGATTGCAGCGCTCTACCGGTATTTCGGACTCGATGCGGCGGGGATTATGGCGGCGACAAACAGTGTTTCAAACGGGCGCCCTTTGCGTTTTGGCGCGCGGGCGTTTTGATTTTGCAGGCGGCTCGTCAGGTTTTGCATTCCTCCGCCCCGAGGCAGATCAGTCTTTTGCAGATGGGTATCAGGCGGGTACCGGTTGCGAACCCCTGTTTTCCCGCACGATGAAGACCATGAGGCCGGCAAGGATGGCGACGGCGAAGGAGGCCCACCACATTTCCGTGTAGCGGGCGAAGAGGTCAAACAGATAGCCGCCGAAGAACGCCCCGACGGCACCGCCAAGTGCGTGACCGCCCGAGATTAGCCCCATTGCAAGGCCCATGATTTTGAGGCCGAGATGGGAGGCGGCGAGGCTCGCCGTCGGTGGCACGGTGGAATAGTCGAACAGGCCGAACATGACCGCGAAGACGAACATCATCTCATAGCTCGTGCCGACATTCATGAGCACGATGAAGGAAAGCGCGCGCACGAGATAGATCGAGCCGAGAAGGAGCGGGCGGTTCATCCGGTCGGTCAGATAGCCGGACAAAAACATACCGCAGAAATTGATCGCCGCGATGAGGCCGTAAATGCCCGAGGCGGGGACAGGCGGGAAGCCGCAAAAGGCGGCATAGGGCAGAAAATGGGTCTCGATCGCGCCGGTTGTCGTGACGCCGCAGATGAAAAAGCTCCAGAAGAGAATATGGAATGTCTTGTTGGCAAGCAGGAATTTCAGGCGCGACCAGAGCGGCTCTTGCGAGAGGTTTTGCCTTCTCTCGACGACTTCCTCTTCTGTCGGCTTCAACATGATCCAGATGACAACGGCCATGGCAAGGCAGGCCACGCCGACAAGCGCCAGACTCCAGCGCCACGAAAAATGGGTGAGCCCGATGGTGAGCAACGGAACTGTGATGAATTGCCCCGCTGTTGCGCCCGAATTGGCTATGCCGGTGGCAAGGCCGCGGTTCTTGTCGAAGAGTTTGGCCAGAGCCGTCGAGATGAGATGCATGTTTGCAGCAGCAAAGCCGATGCCGCCAATGATGCCATAACCCACAATATACAGCCCGGCGACGGGGAAGAGCGCAAAGGACAAAAACGCGATTGAAATGACGCAAAGGCCTGCGGACAGCATGGCGCGCGCGCCGAAGCGATCAGCCAGATTGCCGATGATCGGCGAGAAAATGGCGACCATGACAAAGGCCAATGACTGGCCCGATCCGATGAAGGTTTTCGACCACCCGAGCGTTCTGACCCATTCATCCGTCATGATCGAGACGGATTGACGGGCGGACATGGCAATGGAGAGTACTGCAAAGCAAAGCCCGACGACGATCCATGGATTGATCCGGGCCTTGGGCATTTTGGTTCTCCGGAAGGGCGTGGATTAGAGGCTTGCGCGGTGATTGCCGCGACATTCGATGTGTGTGCGGGATTTCACACTCAAACCTTAACTGGCCGGATTTTACAAGACCGAGGTGCGAATAATTTTTTCTCAGAAGCCCGAAGCAATCAGGATTTTTGCTTCGCTCAGCCAATCAAAAGTTTGGCAGCGAGCAGCCACATGATGAGGGCGATGGTGCCATCGATGATTTGCCAGACGCGGGGGCGATCAAGCCATGGCTTGAGCACCATGGCGCCGAGGCCGATGGCGAAGAACCAGACAAAGGATGCCGTAGCGGCACCGATAGCGAAGGCGCTTTGCTCCTCGGGATGGCGTGCATTGGCGACGCTGCCCAGGAGAATGACAGTATCGAGATAGACATGGGGGTTGAGGAAGGTCAGTGCGGCGCATGTGAGAAGTGCCGCTTTTAGAGATGGCGCATGGGTGGTGCTCATCTGAATTGCTGCGGGCTTCAAGGCGCGGCGGAAGGCGGAATAGCCGAACCAGATCAGGAAAGCCGCGCCGCCATAGGTCATGATCGGGATGAAGAGCGGGAGTGTTGTTGTGACAAGGGAGAGCCCGAAGACGCCGATCCAGATCAGCACTGCATCGGAAACAGCGCAAAAAAGGCAGATCCAGAGGACGTACTGCCGGAGGATGCCTTGACGAATGACGAAAGCGTTCTGGGCTCCGATGGCCATGATCAGGCTTGCGCCCAACAAGAATCCGTCAAAAGCTGCAATGATCATCAAAAATTCCGGGGAGCGAGATCGGTGTGAATCGAACGTGGTGTCACGCGGCTGGCGTGCCGTTGCGGTAGGCCTTCTGTTTAAGATGGAGACGACCCCAATGCGCGAGTGCCTCAATGACCGGTTTCAACGACCTCCCGTGCGGCGTCATTCTGTAATCGACGCGGGGCGGCACTTCCGCGTAAATCGTCCGCTGGATCAATCCGTTCGCTTCTAGTTCCCGCAGGCTGGTTGTCAGCATATGTTGCGTGATTCCTGGGATCGTCTTTTTTAATTCGTTGAAGCGTGCGACTCTCTTGGCAAGTTGGCACAGGATCATCAATGTCCATTTGCCGGATAAGACCTTCAGCGCGGCTGAGATTTCAGGAGGCGGTGCCTCCAGCGTGCCGGTTCCAATCGTGCAGGATGGATCATTTTCGATATTTCCGGTCATTTTTTTCATACTACACCACTTTTTTCATCCTACTTCCTTAGTTCATCTTACAGTGATATTCAATCCGTGAATAGCGCGCAAAAAATTTGCGCGCAGGGAGAGGGACAAAAAATGGCATCGGACAAGGTACTGGTTCTCAATGCAACCGGAAGAGTGGGACTGAATGCGTGCCGCGCCTTGAAAGAGGGTGGTTTCGAGGTTTACGGGACGACCAGATCGGGGTCCGAGAACCTCAAAAAATTGGGTGTTCATCCCGTCATTTGTAACTATACCGTCCGATCCGACCTTGATCGCGCTTTTGGTGAATCAGGTGCGCGGAAGGTGTTTGCAATCACCGATTATTTTGGCGCGGCAAAGTCAAAGCCCGAGACTGAAATCCAGCAGGGTAAACATGCGATCGAGGCCGCAAAGGCTGCCAATGTGGATCATTTTGTTTTCGTGAGTGTTGTCGATGCCGAGCACTTCAACGCGCATGTCCGGCATATCAAAACGAAAGTGGTGATTGAAGACCTGCTGCGGCAGTCCGTTGTGCCGTTTTCCATTCTGCGTCCGACGGCATTTTTCGAAAATTTCGATGATCCGAAAAACTGGAACCCGCTCAAAAAGGGCGCACTCAAATTTCTCTCAACGCAGCGTATCAAATATTGCGCGACCTATGATATCGGACGTGCGGCGGCCCTCATGTTCAAAAATCGTGACGCATGGCTAGGGCGTTCGCTGGATGTAATCGGCTGGGAAGGCGATCTCGCGCAAGTCTCTCAAGCTCTCGAGAAGGTCGGTGGTGTTCCAGTGAAATTTGGCCTTGCCATGCCGATATTTTTGCGACGCCTCTTTCTCAAGGATCTTCATAACATGTTTCTCTATTTCGAAGCCGGCGGGCCGAAGGGGTCGCCCGCAGAGTTCAAGAAAATCATTCCTGATGCCCTTTCGGCAGAGGACTGGTTCCGGTTTCACGGGCAGTATGCAAATGGCGAGAAAATAGGCGCGTAACGGTCATTAAAGCCCCCATATTCCATTAACCGCAAACGAGAGGATACTCAAAATGACGGCCTATGTAATTGTTATCATTCATAAAATGAAAAGTGAGGAGGCGTTTGCCGAGTATCGGAAGTTTGCGGCAGACGCAATTGCCAAGCATGGCGGCTCTGTGGTCGTCAGGCCTTCTGCACCAGTCACGCTCGACGGGACGGCGGAAACGCCAAGTTTGATTACCTTGCTGTCGTTCCCCTCGACAGAGGCAGCGGAAAACTGGCGGAATGATCCTGAACTCAGAGAACTCCATGCCCAGAGACACAAGGGAATTGACGCAACAATATACGCTTTTTGAACGGAACGTCTTTGATCCAAAGGCTTTTTACCCTTACAGAACGCCTGAGCGGCGAGGCTACCAAAGAACTGTTCTGCTTGACATAGGATGCAAAGCTCCGCTCTACACAGACGAAGATTTTTGGATTGATGCTGAAGGCCATTGCGTGCGCTCAGGCTTCTGCGCACGGATGGACGGACCATGCATTATCTCCTTGTCGGCAATGGAACGGCGCATGATCTAGCGCGTGCATCTGACGCTGCGGATTCCATCATCCAGATCAATGGGTGTCGCCATGCGGCGGTTTTGGATGCGGACAAAACGCGGCATATCTTCATTGCCAATATGGGTGAGACCGTCTCGGCTCCGCTGTGTCAGGCCATTAAAGAGCAGGGTGCGCTACTCGGTGACGCCACGATTATCCGCGGGCGGAACCCGCTTTTTTATGCCGCGAAACGGGCGTTTTTGCAGGCGCAGAACTGGCGGCTTTCCCTTTATGACTATCAATTGACGCAGTCCTGGAAAATGCTTGCGAAGAAATGGCCGGTCGAGAGCGTTTCGCTAAGCTCCTCGATGCGGCTTGAATATCAGCTGCGGCGTTTGGGCATGGCGCAAGACGCAATGCCGAGCACGGGGATGATAGCGTATGACTGGCTCTTGCAGAGGCTCAAGCCGGATGATCACCTCACCGTCGCAGGGTTCACCTTTGAGGGCTGGCCGGGGCATCCGTGGGAGATCGAGCGGGGATTGGTTCTAAGTGTCGGGGGCACGGCCTAGGGGAGACAGGGTTTTTGTCTGGTAGATGAGTGGACAAACGCCGCGATCAATTCGTATTGTAGTTCGTTATTGAGGGCTTAGAAGGGGCTGGTCGATGTTGTGGCGTAGGTGCGGGGTGCGAGGGAGTTGACGCCCGAAGCTTTGTCTCCAAGCCAAAATTGACATCGCCATTTTAACGGCCCTTATTTGTGAAACAGAAGCCGCCAATTTCAGTTTTTGAGCACGTATTAATCTGCCTTTTATCGAGCGACGCTTCCTGTATTTTCGGCTTAATCTCGACTGCGTCCTGCCTCTCAACCAGCTAACAATTTACTCAGTTAATGAAACTGTCGGCGAGAGCAATGACTGCGATATAGCGACCCACTTTCGCAATGCTCACAATGACAAGGAAACGCCAAAATGGCTCCTTCAAGATGCCGGCTGCAAGCGTAATCGGATCTCCAATCAACGGCACCCATGAAAGCAGCAGCGACGGCCATCCCCATCGTGAATAGGTTTCGCGCGCTTTGGCGAGCGCATTCTCCGAAACCGGAAACCAGCGCCGGCCACGGAACCGATCCACCTGAAGGCCAAGCCACCAGTTTACACACGATCCCAGAATGTTGCCGATGGCGGCCACGGCGAGCAGCACCGGAACAGAAGCTATTGCACCGATCACCATGGCAGCCAGCAGGGCTTCGGACTGCGCAGGCAGCAAAGTTGCCGCCAGAAACGCCGCGCCGAACAAACCACCAAGTTCTACCAGATTACCTTCAAGCACCTGACTGATCCTGTCTCTGCGTGAGCGCATTCCGGAGTCGAAGATGAATCTCCGATCAGGATTGCCTCACATTTGGGAGCGGACAAATAGTGTCCACTCATCGTCAGGGATATTGGCCTGTTTGATCACCACCCGGCTTCATCAAACCATTTCCACGGCGGCTCGCAACGGCATGGCTATCAGCACGGCGCGTGTGACGTCAAGGCCAGGAGATAGAACAGGAATTGGCGCTTGCTGTCGGGGTTGAGGCCAATTCGGGGAGGTAGCTAATCGGGGTGGATCAACGGATTACCGGGGCATAATTGGCCTAAAAATTTTAGTATATTCCGGGACAACTAAACCCCGATACCCAACTTTGCTTAGATTCGGAAGTTGATACCGACCCTTATTGCATTGCCTTCGCAAATGGCGGAATTGCCGGTGAATGCGCCATCAAATTCTACTTTGTTGAGATAATGATAGCGATATTCGGAGAAGAGGCTGGTCCGTTCCGCAATGAATTTTTCAATTCCTGCACCGATTGTATAGCCCTAGCCGTGTTGGACGTCGCTTGCACCGCCTGAGACGTCTTTTGTGTCCGAAAACACAATGCCGCCAAGCCCATATAGCAGAACGTCAGGGGCGATGAGCTGTCCTGCTCGGCCATGAATTGATGCGACGTAACTGTGGGAAGATGTGTATGCACCATAATCACGGGAGGTCGATGATGCGTTATAGTCGACCACTACCCCGTAGACCGTTTGTCCTGACTGCCAATCATACCCGAACTGAACTCCGCCCAAGGCACCATTGACACCCGTATCGGTCGTACCATCCGCTTTCTGATATCAACCCATCATGTATCCGACGCTAACCCCGCCATAAAATCCCTGCCATTTATCTGGGTTAACCGTTGAAACAGGGTTCGATTTTTGCTGGGCAATAGCAATATTTGTTAAAACAAGAATTCCCATAAGTGCCACAGCAAACCGCGCGACATGGGACACAAATTTAATCTTCAAATTCGTACTCATGCCAACAAACCACTTCATTCTAAAACCAATCTGAACGTTTTTTACTTATGTTGGTGCATTCTGATCTTTAAATGTGGGTTGTGCAACCCCCAACGCAAAAAGCCCCGCGTGAACGGGGCTTTGAACGATGTGCAACGCTTAGGACTCACTCAGCGGCGGATCAGCCCTGACGTGCCTTGTAGCGTGGCTGGGTCTTGTTGATGATGTAAACGCGACCCTTGCGGCGAACCAGCTGGTTGTCGCGGTGGCGGGTGCGGAGGCTCTTAAGGTTGTTACGGAGCGGTATCGCCATCTTTGATTTTCATAATGATCAGACCGTTACTACTCGTCCCGCTTAGCATCGAGATATTGCCGCATCTTCGAGAGCAGATCGATGGCATCGGTCATGTCATCGGCCGGGAAATGTTTTGACATCATCATAAAGTCAGGCGTCATTTTCTCGATTGCCTCGTCACGAAAGTGCCGACCTTTTTTAGTGAGCATGACGCATTTTGATCGTCCGTCTTCAGGATGAGGCACGAAGCGGATCAGCTTCGCCTTCTCAAGTCCCGACAGCGTGTGGGTCATCGTTGTCTTGGGAACCTGGAATGCGCGAGCGAGGGCAAGCGGCGTTGAACCGTTGCCCCGCTTCACAAGATGGTTCATCACAGCGAAATGCGAGACGAGGAACCCGTCGGGCAATCCCGCTTCCAAAATACGGCCTGATAGCTGCGCAATAATGCCAATCTCGTTGAAAAACGAGAAGAACAAAGCAGTCTTGTTGTCAGGTGCGGACAAATTTCGTTTCCAATGGCCAACGGGGACTTGGTCCAGTTTTCGGACCATAACCGATTCTGGCAAACATCTGGACGGTTCCTGCTTCCGGTGCAAGCCGCTTGTGAATATCGGCATACAGTGTTGCCATCTCCGGATATTCTTGAAGGGCCTGACTTAAGGGTTGCATTGCGAGCCCGATCCCTGTGGCGGCAAGATTAACCCTCACCCAGTCTGCGCCTGCGGCAATCTGGTCGCGTCTCGTATTGGTTGAGGTGATCAGCCAGATATGTCCCATCGCCGTGTCGGTATTCGCATAAACGGCATCAAGCCCCGCTTTGTAAGCTGAGGACTCTTTGTCAACCGCCGACGCGCGGGTGAAAAGACCAAAAAGTCCCAATGACTCAAATAAAGGACCACTGAAATCGATCCCGTCCGGATTGGCGTCAATCTCGCGATGACCGATGCGAAACAGATCGACACTTTCCTGATATGTGCGGGGCGTTTCGATCTCGATCCGCAAGGCTTCGTGCGACAAAGCACGATACTGCGCGATGTCTGCCGCATCAACCGACCCGCCGAAACGTGTTCCGGAAATGGCGTTAGCGGCAAGGATGCCGAGGACATCAGCAGCGACGGGCCGCTCGGTATCATAAGGCTCTTTGAGCGAGCGACGTTCCATGACATGCGCAAAAATGGGATCACGCTTCACATTCGGATCAGCTTTGAAAACCGCGCGGGCTACCGGGCGGTCATTGAGCGCGTGCTCATCTTCACCTTCGGGAAAGAGGGTTAAATCAACCTGATAGCCCGCCTCCGCAGCGGACAATCGCATGACTTCCAGAAAACAGCCGAGTCCGATCGTGATTTGCCGGCTGAACGGGTCAGTCATCGGCAGGAGCTTAGTTGTATCAACGTAGAGCACCACCTCGTCATCTCCGACGAGATCAACCATCCACGGTTGGCGGTTGTGGGGATTGGGTGCAAGTAGTGCAAATGACAGGGCCCGCCTGCGGATTTCTGTATAATTTCCAGCAGCCTCCCAAGGCGCGAGGGCATTTTGAGGCGTGCGCGTAACCGAATATCCCACAGCTCCCGTAGCTGCGAGAATGGCTCCACCTCCGATAAGACCAATGGCTTTACGACGTGACAGTTTCATGGTGTCCTCCTTATAGTTCGACATCGAACTATATAGTACGATCTCGAACTAATTTCAAGCCGCGTCGTTTGACCTTTTTATTGGATATGTTTCAAGCGTCAGGCATTCACGCGTCGTGGCAAAACCCGGTTCCCAATCCCAGAGGACTAGGCGATAGACGAGTACGAGTAAGCTAAATTCCGGAATGAAGCCGTCGAGAGGTTCCGCAAGCGCAACCCGGACCGACACATAAAACGCAAAAAGCCCCGCGTGAACGGGGCTTCAAACGATGTGCAACACTTAGGACTCAGTCAGTGGCTGATCAGCCCTGACGTGCCTTGTAGCGTGGCTGGGTCTTGTTGATGATGTAAACGCGACCCTTGCGGCGAACCAGCTGGTTGTCGCGGTGGCGGGTGCGGAGGCTCTTGAGGCTGTTACGGATCTTCATGGCTTCTCTCACTTCCAAAACCCACGCCGGAAACGCAGGATAACAAATTCCAATGGTGGGCGCGACAGGGATCGAACCTGTGACCCCTACGATGTCAATGCGCAAATCCTTTGGCTCGGCGAGCAATAATTATGAGATAAGCTATTGTAAAAACTGGTTTTTTCGTGATCGCCATTTTGTAGATATTTTGATGGTCTGTGGTAGGTCTGTGGTTAGGGTCTTGGGACGTCAATTTTTCAAAAGCTTTAACCTACTGAAATAATTTATGAATTTCGCTGAAAAATGAAGCAGCATACACCACAGGCTCTGTGGTAGGTCTGTGGTGCGCTAAATGCGAAAGAGACAGCGCGATAGCCGAGGTATCACCAAAGGTAAGAAGTAAGAATTCATCCAGTTTTACGATCGCGTTGCGGAAGTCCGCGCAGTGGCTGTGGATTGGGAATAAGTTGATCAAGTTCACCTGATCGAGTTGCACTAATAAGTGCATCCAACACGTCTAACAAACCAGCCTTGTCGCCGATTGCTATCGCAGTTTTTCCTTTTTCAAACTCAAGCGGCTTCGCTCCATAACGAACAACAAGTGTCGTGTTACCCGAAAGATCAGTGCGCCACCAACGTCTGATACGCTTTTGCTTTTGCAATAATTGCTTTGTACCGTTTTCGTCCTTTACCCATCGCTGTTCTGTGATGTGATGGGCAGGATTGGAAAACAGTGCTTTTTGCTGTTCCAAACGCTCAATCAGCTTACCCCGCCTCCGAACTGTTGGATCGTTGATTTGAGTTGGTGCGGTGATGAATGTCAGGGTTTTTAGCATGTTCATCTTGTCAGTCTCCCTTGTTGTTGGACTGACTTAGCGTGTGGTCATTTCGGATCAATTCCTACCGAAATTACGTCCAAGATGCTTGATGCTTTTATGTTTCAATCAGGCGCTCAAGTACCGCCAGCATTTCCCATAGTAGCACTGGACTACACAAATATATTGCATCCATATCCCGCTGAGAACAACCATGAAAACACCAATAATCAGGTTGTCCATGCGATTAAAAGGCTAACAATAGCAGTCATAGCTTTATGCTATTAGTGGAACTCGTGGATGAAGGCAGGGCATCGATCAATAAAAATACAGCCCCACAGCCCATCGCAAAACCATTCCACTACCCAAGTGACGCAAAAGCTGATCATGAGCACTACACGGGCTTTGCTGCACTTCTTTGATCCCGAAGCCGCTGTTGTGCTTGCTGCGCTCTCAGTACGAGCTCGCGCTGTTTGATCGCTTCACGCTGCCGCTTGAGAGCATCAAGCTGTGCGCGGATAGCATCTGCTCGTTCCGTCAAGGAGTTCAATCTCTCATGCATGCAGTTCGATCTCGCGTAATCGACATTTTTCAGTGATGGCGCGATTTACTGCTTCGAGTGAGGTTCTCAATCTGGCTCGTTCCCGTACACACTTTTCTCGCTCAAGCTTTGCTGCAAGCCGGCTCGCTAAAAACGCCAAGCTTCCAACATGGGCGCTGTGATCCGAGACCCTTCTTTGGACCGCCCGAAGGTAGAGTTTTCGGGCTTATTGATCCGAGAC
>Ga0209358_10001485_pt1 | contig 18555 bp, 17 predicted proteins | sample LauGreFa1BDMLBSN_2_FD_187574 | JGI IMG/M metagenome (GOLD analysis project Ga0209358, IMG submission 187574) | Freshwater lake microbial communities from Lake Michigan, USA - Fa13.BD.MLB.SN (SPAdes) (version 2) | ecosystem: Environmental > Aquatic > Freshwater > Lake | place: Lake Michigan, USA... | reverse complement strand
CTTGCCGCTGATCCATTGCTCAGAACGAAGCTCTCTTTCTAGATCTTGGTGGAACGGGCGCAAAAGCCGATGCCTTTGTAATTTGGCTGTGCCAGTTCGTGGGTCGCGAGATCCGCGTGCTTAACTACTATGAAGCCGTCGGTCAGCCGCTATCAGCACATCTTGCATGGCTGCATGCGCAAGACTTGGGACCGGACTAAAGCGTCGGTAAATTTTTTATGAAGAGCTAACTTATCCAATAGTCGGCCGAAGTTAGCCAAGTTTTGGGCACTGGTCTAAGCTATCTGACTTGATTACTTAACCCCAAGCTACGTCATGAAACGCGCTCATTTACTCGATAACAGCATCGGATTGGAATGGCCGAACCTTGCTAACGCGCAAGCAGTCGCTGACATTGAGGCAGTGCCGATTCGTAATCGCTTAGCGGCACTCAGCACTTACGAGGCGCTACGCATCGGCGCTTCGCATGATCCCACGGCCATGGCAATCCAGTTACTGCCAAACAGCTCACCAGACGATGAGCCGATTCGGCTAACACATGGTCAATTTTTTGCCGGCGTCACACAAGTCGCTAATGCCTTGCATGCGCTTGGCGTGAGGCAAGGCGATGCCGTGAGCTTTCTTTTGCCGCTCCTGCCGCAGGCGTTCCTGACGCTCTTTGGCGCTGAGGCAGCAGGTATTGCTAACCCGGTCAATCCAATGCTTGAGCCCTGGCAGTTAGCAGACATCCTACGCGCTGCGCGCACGCGTGTATTGGTAACCTTAGGGCCGACCCCAAACGCCGATCTTTGGGAGAAGGTGCAAAAGATTCGCCATGAGTTGCCCGATCTTCGGGCGGTGCTTGTCGTCGGTGGCACTGAGGTGGCCACAGCCAGTGCATCAGAAGCAAGTACACGCGTTGGCGAAGGGCTAAACGCGCCGATTTTTGACTTTGAAAGTCTTGTAAGCGCTCAACCTGACAACCTGCTCGTGAGTGGTCGTCACATCGACCCAGACGAAGTCGCCGCCTACTTTCACACCGGCGGGACGACGGGCACGCCGAAGTTGGTCCGCCACAGCCATTTGAATCAGGTCACCCAGGCCTGGGCCATGGGTTTGATGCTACGCATCGAACCGGGCGAGCGCGTTCTCTTTGGTTTGCCACTCTTTCACGTTGGCGGCGCGCTTACCCAGGCTTTAGCCTACCTTTGTTGCGGAGGATGCCTCGTCGTCGTGTCAGAGGCCGGCTGGCGCAGTCAGGCCGCTGTGAGCAATGTATGGCGTTTGGTGCAGGCCTATCGACCGCGCTCGTTCGTGGGCGTTCCGACCGTTCTGGTTGCTGCGCTAAGTGTCCCTGTGGAAGATGCCGATATTTCCTGTCTTAAGCGAGCAGCGGGTGGCGGGTCGGCGATCCCGGTGGCTGTGGGCAAAACCTACACTCAGATGGGTATGCCTGTCATCGAGGTTTATGGCATGACCGAGACTTCTAGTGTGCATGTCATGAGTTACGAGGATCGGCCTATTCGGCTGGGTTCAGTTGGCCAACCCGTACCCTATGCACGCGTGAGGGTCGTCAAAATCGACGCTCACGGAAAGCTCATCGGCGAGTGCGCCATCAACGAGATTGGCGTCATTGCTATGGCAGGACCGGGCGTGTTTTCGGGTTATTTGAGCGAGATCCACAACAAAGACGCTTTCGTGGAGCCAGGCTGGGTTAATTCTGGCGATCTTGGCAGGCTCGATGAAGACAGCTACCTTTGGATCACGGGACGTGCCAAGGATTTGGTGATTCGAGGCGGCCACAACATCGACCCACAACCGATCGAAGAGATCCTCTTCACACACCCTTCGGTGGCACTCGCCGCGATGGTGGGTCGTCCCGATCCTTATGCCGGCGAACTGCCAGTAGCCTATGTGCAGCCCAAGCCCGGGCAAGCAATCGACTCAAGCGAACTCATCGACTTTGTTCGTGAACGCACCCCCGAGCGCGCTGCCGTACCGGTTGCCATCTATGAAATTCAGCCGATGCCGCTCACAGGCGTGGGTAAGGTCTTTAAGCCCGCGCTACGTCTTGATGCGGCGCGACGCGTTGCCGAAAGCCTGTTGGCTGATGCCCCTTTGGGTAAGGGGTCCTTGGTTATCACATCAGCGTCACATCCGCTACATGGCAGTCTGATCACGCTTCGATTTAAGGACATGACAACTGCAGACAAAGCCGAGTTAGATCGCTTCGTAAAGCAAAGGCTAGGACCGCTGACCATAGGGTATGAGTTGGTTTGGGAGTAAGCAGCGCGACCGCTCTATCCTCCCTCTTTTTTAGTCGCGTTTTAACAAATCTCTATATCGCTCTTTTCTCGCGACGGAAGTCCTTGCGTTGTGGAACGAATCTCTTTACGACCAAACAATTCTTTATTTTGTACCAATCAATGATCGGAGCTTGGCATCCGTACAAACAGCCGTCTAGAGATCCGGTATTTATTGAGAAAGGGATTCTCACTTTCACGATTCATGCCTAAACTAGGGCGAAGTCGATCCATGGACGTCTTTTTATGCTCCTGGACCGAAGATGACCCATACAGCAGTGTCTGGTGTATGGTTTTCAAAGCGATGCACCTCTCCCGCAGCAGCAAAGAGCAAGTCACCAGAGGCAAACTTCACGCGTTCTCCTTCGCGAACAAAATCTCCCTGGCCCGAAACAACAACATAGACCTCGTCACGGTCATGGGGAGTTTGCGGGTCTACGCTAGGCGGACGATACCAACGCACCTCCAGCCCGGCCGTATTCAAAACCAGCTTACTCAGCCGAGCTACAGGCATTGCGTGCCCTACAAAATCATGCATAGCTTTCATATTCCTGTGTACGAGGAAATGAAGAAGCGCGACGCTGATCTCTATGCACGCTTGGAGCGAGCAGGCTTCATGCTCGATTTTGGCGCTCACGGGTCGGGTTTGTTCATGAAATATCTGCGCCGTGGTTCTGGCTACTACATCGACGTTGGTGCATCAGAACTCGTAGCCGACGGTCGTGTTAAATTAAAGAGCGGTGTTAATATTGTAAAAATTAATCCCAAGGGCGTCGTTCTTAGCGATGGCACTGAACTCGAAGCAGACCTCATTGTGTACGCCACAGGCTATGGTTCGATGAATCAATGGCTTGCTGATCTGATCACACCCGAAGTGGCGGATAAGCTTGGCAAGGTGTGGGGTTTGGGCTCTGACACGCCCAAAGATCCTGGTCCTTGGGAAGGTGAACTACGCAACATGTGGAAGCCCACGCAGGTCCCGCATCTCTGGGTACAGGGCGGGAACTTGCACCAAAACCGGCACTACTCTCAATTCATGGGGCTACAACTCAAGGCTCGCTATGATGGCATCGAGACGCCAGTTTACGAGCTTGCCGCTGTGCACCACGAAAGCTGACTTGGACAGGCAAGCTGAGGGCCTTATGCGATGTCGAGTTGCCGTTAAGGCCCTCAGAGAGAAGGAACAAATGAAGCCTGATCTCTGATCGTCGGTATCCGATATATATGCCAGCTTTGTTACAAAGTCTTGAAATAACTTTTACCGGTCAGCTTTCCAACGCTAACAATTTAGTTCTAAAAGTTGCTTGGTATTAGTAGGCCTTCCTGCAGCGTTGGAAACTGTCAATAGCATTCAAAAAAGCCGAGTTCAATCGCGCTCGGTACTCTGAAACTCCTACCATCTTTGACTTTCAAAATGGCTGCAAAGTTTACTAAGTAGAATTGCTCAAATACACGGTTAATTTACCTTTTGTTAATCCCCCTAAGTTCAGCTATTAAGGCGAACAAACGGCAAGCAAAGTGAACGCGGCCACTGTTTGCGCTTCGATGGCCTGCCACTCGCCATCAACTGCCTCACTCAGCTGCGGATCGCCTTCAGCCATAGGCTGTGCATAGTAGGACCTTTCTACGGTTCGCCATTGAGCCTCTTCGCATTGAAACTCGACCGTCGCCTTTATTGAGTAAGCACCATTCGGTTGTGCCTGAAGATAGTTGGCCAGCAAGGCGGCACGCCTCAGATTATCCTTTGCAACAATGCTTTCCGTATCGATATAAAACCGATCTTCCTCTCCTTGCTGGGAAAGTGCCATCCAGCTTTGGGCTTGCGCCTTTAGGACAAAGCAAAGTAGTAAGCCAAGCGTGACCAGTCACATCAGAGTTAGCTCCAGTAAAGCGCTGATCATAGCGCTCTAGGTGCTAGGAATCTGTAAGCGGGTTTTGATTGGCTCCGATGATCATGCCCTTGCTAAGCCCAAGTCTTAGAGCGTTATGCTGAGACAAATACTCAACGCCTCTCTCCAAAAGAGTTCTCCTACCGACTCGCCCGAGTTTGTAGCCAGACTAACAACAAGATAAAAAGTAAGTTCGCTGGTGATTAGCAGCTGCACTGGTTATGGACCTTTAACGCTTGGATGTGCAGACTCAAGGTCATGCAACGGAGGGCATTAGATGGCGGCAATAAAAGTTTCAGAAACAAAATACGCACAATCGGGTGAATTGAGCATCGCCTACCAAGTCTTTGGTGATGGCCAAAACGATCTAGCCTATTGTGCCCAGCTGTTGACAGAAATTTGGTTGTGCCGGGCGGCTTTCCGGTTGAGGACAGCGGTCCAGCCTTTAGTTATAAACAATGACCACTTCCACATCACTCGGATTATTGCTACAGCCGCATACCCAAATTCAGCGAAGAGAGTTAATGTTGCCGATAAAGAAGTGTGAACCCAGGAAAGCTTCCATACAGAATTCCAACAGTAACCTCCTTGCACGACGCTCTACCGTAGTCTTTACCTATGTCAGTTTCCCGCTTCCAACCCACTCCTGAAAAGGTAGGCCCCTTGAGCAACATCACCATCTCCCCCTTCGTCGTTACCCGAGAATTTCAGGCTCCTCGCCCTTTACCTTTACTCTGGCAAGTGCAGACCCAAGCCCTGCACTTGCAGCGCTGGCTGAGCCCAGAGGGGTTTAACACCATCCATGCGGACATGGACTTCCGGGTCGGCGGACGTTACCACTATGGGCTTGAAGGGCTAAATGGCCTGCAAATGTGGGGCTTGCAGCAGTTTTTGGAAATCGTGCCCGAGCGAAAGGTCGTGCACCTACAAAGCTTCTCTAATGCCGAGGGAGGCCTTGCTCGTAACCGTATGGCGCCCACATGGCCAGCTTACCTGCATGTGACAGCCACCTGGGAAGAAAGTCCCAATGGCGGTACCGTCTACACTATCTCTTGGCGGCCTCACGAAAGCGACGAGATTGGGATCGCCACCTTCGAGAGCGCGCGCGATGGCATGAAAGCAGGCTTTGGGGGCACCTTCGCGAAGCTCGATTCGTACTTGATCCAACTTCAAGGTTGAGCCCTCATCACCAGTACGGACTATGAGCCTTGCCATCAAACTGTTCACCAGCCAGGATCCCACATGAGCGACATCGTCACTTACCCATCACCCACGGAAATCCGTTTTTCTCGCTTCATTGCGGCGCCTATTACTTTGGTCTGGCGTGCACATACCGAACAGGGTCAATTGGAGCGATGGTGGGGGCCTGAGGGCTTTTCAATCACGACGCATGAAATGAATGTACGACCCGGGGGTCGCTGGAAATTCATCATGCACGGGCCCGGGGTGGAGGTCGACCCAGACTCGCCATTTAGCGGCCCACCTACAGGCTACCCTAATCTCATCCAGTACGAAGAGGTAGAGCCCGAGGCTAAGCTGGTCTGGTCGCACGGGAATTTTGACGACGTCATGTTCCGCATCACGACTATCTTCAAAGCGGAAGGCGAAGGCACCCGTCTTGAAACAACGATGCGACTGCCGACGCAGGTAGAACGCGAAGCGAAGGCAGCCTATGCGGTGCCGGGCCACGCCTCGACCATGTCCAAGCTGGAATCTTATTTGCGCAGTCCGCACCATGAGTTGTCTTTCACACGCGTCTTATCAGCACCCGTGGCCAAGATTTGGATGGCGTGGACAGTGCGCGATCAACTCATGCCTTGGTATTGCCCCAGACCCTGGCGAGTCACCGAGTGCGAGATCGATTTACACCCCGGAGGCGCGTTTTACACGCTAATGCAAGGACCCAACGGCGAAACCCATGAACTCATGAGTTGCTATCTGGTCGTCGAACCCGAGCGTCGCCTGATTTGGACCAACGCCCTGCAGCCCGGCTATGCACCGTCCGCCAAGCCTTGGTGCACCTATTCTGTAGAGTTGCACGCGGTTAGTGAAGCTGAGACGCGTTTGACTGCACGCGTAATGCATGCGGACAGTGCGACCTGCGAAGATCACGCCAAGATGGGATTCCCGCACGGTTGGCATATGGCGATTGATCAATTGTTGGCGATGCTAATGCAATGACAGAATATCAGCAGTGCGCTAGCTGACATCGCGCGCTCGATCACATGACGCAGAGAAAGATCTTACAGTCACCACCACGGCCTTCATCTTAGCCATGTGTGTATCTCAAGTAAGTTTTAAAAAGTAAATCGAAGTCCAAAGCCGCTAGTCCTTAATACGACTAAACTAGCGTGGACGTAGTGCATCTTGCCAGCAGGAATAAAAAATGCAGGAGCATGCAATAGCAGATCGTTACTTACAGACTGCACATTACACCGCGTGTAAGGTACTTACCTTTCAGCAAAGCCAGGCACTCCTAACTAATTTCTCTTCAATGTTTCTGGTAAAGATAGCCATACCAAAGCTGCAAGGAAAAACATCAACGATCCCATCCCCATTGCCATCGAAAGCCCGAAGGCGTCAGCAATTGCTCCCGAGACTAAAGAGCCAACGAGCGAGACAATACGCCCCCAATTGAAAATGGAAGCGGCCGTTGCCCGTAAATGCGGGGGATACAACTCTGCGAAGTACGGACCCCAAACACCCATCGATACAAAGCAAAATCCGTATGCGAACCCGATCAATGCATAACCCACAAATGACGGCTCTGCATTCAGGTAAATCAAAATCAGCACCGATGCAATGACAAACCCAGCTGCATTAGCGCGCCTCCCAAAACGATCTCCAATGAGACCCCATATGAGTGCTCCGCTCATCGAACCAATGTGCATAACGGTCATCAGCTTTCCGATGATGTCAGGCGAAAACTGATGGTGCTCGCGTAAAAGCGTCGTTGTCCAACCATTAAACGACTGGAAGGCGAAAAAGTTCAGGCCGCACATGAGTGCCAGCCTAAGTGTCACCGAAGTTCTACCCTCTGCAAAGAGTTGCGCTAAGGGCAGCTTTTGGTTCTGCGATGGATTTAAAACGGATGCTTCGCCCCAAGCAATGAACCGATCGTCCCGCGGCAAGATTATCAAAACGATCACTGAGGCTGTTAGCGCACCAACGCCGCCAATGACCAGCACCTGCTGCCAATTCGTAGCGTCGTAGTGACGCCCAATCCAGGATAAAAGTGCGTCGCCTCCGTTGTATGTCAACTGAACCATCCCAGCCAGCAAGCCTCGCATCGTCGGTGGGAAGTAACCAATGTAGAGGCTTACAGCGCATCCAAAAACACCCCCAAGAAAAACGCCCATTACAAAGCGTTGGATGATGGCGGTTTGGTAGCTATCAACAAAGACAATACCTAGAGAACCCAGTCCGATTCCAACGGACACAAGTGCAAAAACGAGGCGGCGACTCCACCGGTCAGCCAGCTGTGGAATTAGAAGCGCACCAAGTAGTGCTCCTGCTCCCTGAAAGGTGTAGAACGAAGCAACCTCTGGTTTACTCAGGCCCAATGACTGAGCCATATAAGGGCGGAGGAAGTTTTCTGTATTCCAGACAAACGCATAAAAGACGTAGGGAAGCATGATGGCTGCAAACATTGACCATCGCCGTATGTTTGACAGATCTTCAGCACGATCTACTCTTGGGGATGACATGAACGTGCTTACTTACCCGAACTTGCTATCGCTGCACCCTCAACCATTGCCTCAAACTTCGCAAAAACAATATCTGCATCAACGACTCCATAACCTGCAAACGTACCAAACCCGCAATCTGAGCCAGCAACTACTCGTTCGACACCCACCACATCAGTGAATCGCTTAAGTCGCTGAGCAATAAGCCTTGGATGCTCAATGAAATTAGTTGTACTGTCGATGACACCAGGGATCAGAATCTTCGCATCCGGTATCAATGCACGCATCTCATGTATCGTTTCCCATTCGTGACCATGCCTTGGATTTGCTGTTTCAAAAAGAAGACCACTTGGCTTTGCGCGAAGCACTGCAGGAAGAATTGTCTGAAGGGGAACATCCTTGTGATGAGGCCCTTCATAGTTTCCCCAACAAACATGCATCCGTGTTTGTTCTGCAGGTACATTACGAAGTGCATGATTAAGGATCTCGATGTGCCTCTCGATCCGCCTGAGGTAATCAGATTCTTCCAGGTCTTTGTACATCATATGGCGCCCAAGCCCTAAATCTGGCGAGTCAATCTGAAGGATCAGACCGGCTCCTACGATAGCTTCATACTCCGAACGCAGGGCTTCACCGAGAGCCTCTAGATACAAATCATCGCTTGCGTAGTACTGATTCGGTTGAAATAACGCTACAACACCAGGCGATGGTGCATTCATGAAACTACGGCGGCCTTTGTGCTTGATCAGAGCACTCTTTAAATTTGCGAGATCTATCGCCATTGGCCGATCGTCTCTCAAACAGATAGCGCCAACACAACATGGCCTACGGTAGGTTGGGGTACCGCCTCTCTGTCCGATCTTGGTTAAAAAGCCCGGGAACGCTTCCAAATCAGCCGGCGTTCGTCGGGGGCTATCACCGTCAAAACCTGAGTAACGATCTTTAATGTAAGTTGCATAACTTATCTTACTCATCTCACCGTCAGAAACAATATCGATGCCAACTTCGACCTGTCGCGCTATGACGTCGTCAACCGCGGCACGCATCGTCTGATCAAAGATATCTTGATCGAAAGGTTCACCTCGCTCCTTCTTGAAAATGAGATCAACCACATCTTGGGGTCGCGGTAAGGAGCCAACATGCGTGGTAAGTATTTGAGCATTAGACATCGTGGATTCAGCCGCTAGTTTGATTGATAGATTCCATCTTGAAGAAACTTGATTGTTCTATTTAAGAACAGCCTCTGGTACTCGTCCTTTTCGTCTGCTGCAAGCTGCTTCGATGCCGTAAGTGAAAGTTCATGATCCCGTTGTGCAAGCGGCTCATCGTATGCTTCGATCCCTGCAGCCCGAAGCACCCTACTCTGTCTGCCTAGCTTATGAACGTCTACATAACGGTCCTTGTCACCGTAAGCAAACCACACAACAAAAGGCTGATTCAGCCTTAGGTCCATGGCATCAAGCTCAACATACCCTCCGGACCAAAGGACTACAGCAACTCGATCCGTGTCGCTTTGAACGCAGCTTGAGAGTATTGTTTGCATCACGGTGTTTGCACCCATTGAGTGTCCGAACATTGCAAATCGATTGCTCGGTGAAAGCGCAACTATCCGCTGTCCACTGACCCAATTTAATAACGAAGTTCGATAGGTCCAAATCGCCGTGATGTCCCGCACATAGCCGCGTTGTAGTGCTGCAGGATCGTTGCCCAAAACCTGCGCGGATTGATGGGACGCGGAAAATCCATGACCGCGTAGAAAGGGGCTTATAACGATTGAGCCCGATTGCGCGAGACGTTGAATAGTTGGCCCGTAGTAACTATCGGGCTCTAGTCCCATTTGGTAGAGACTTCGACTCTGCTGGGGGACCCAGCCGTGAACGAACACAATGATTGAGGAAATTCCTCCTCCGTCGGCGTTGGATGCTCCCACTGGCTGGCTAGGGACATCGATGCGGAGATATTGCTTAAGCCCATCAACTTCTAACTCAACAATGCCAGTCCGATGTTTACTAATTTCATCATGGTCGACAGCTTTATCGACCATCCATGAACGAGGCATGGCCACCCATTTGAACGATTCAGGCTCCAACTTGGAGCAGCCTGCCCGAATCTCTTGTTGCGAAAGCAACAAAAGGCCGAGCAGTAGACCAAAGAAACGCTTCAAATTATGTTCTAAATCTTAGATAGTCCCAGTTACTCTGATACCCATCATACGCGGGGGGGCTCCGCTAATCTGTAGGGCCCCACCTCCACCCCACACAAAACGATTGATGGTTTGCTTGTCGGACACGTTATCGATGTACCCCTGGACGGATAGCTTTTCACTCACTCTCCATACCAACTTAATGTCACCCTTAACGTACGCGCCCTGCTTTTCTATCTCAGCATTAGTTGGTTGCCCGTAGTAGCCGCTCGAGAAGGTTGCAACAAATATGGGCGTCAAGAGGGTTCCATTAGGCAATTGGATATCGTGCCGCGTGTAAACAGAGCCTTGATACTTTGCAGCGTAAGGAATTTTTTTACCAGAGAGATCACACCCGTAGGCTGCACTAGGCTGTCCGGTACCGCCCGTTCCTGGAATAACGCCGCAGTTGTATCCAGGCGCAAAAACTCGTCGTTGTCCTGCGGGGGCAATCACAATCCCATTCTTATCAAGCTGTGGTGCTGTCGACGTTGGATCTGCCACCAATACGGATGTGCCAAACGGTAATGCAACATCTGGAAAGCTCGTGTACTTTGCATCGAGCAATGACAGTGTTGAGCCAAGCGTAAAGCTTGGTGACTGCCTCCAAGCAACCTCTGCCTCCAATCCATTGGCTCTTGCTTTTGCTGCATTGAATATCGTTGAGATTGTTGTGGCGCCAACGGGAACCTGACGTTGCTCTTGTAGGTTTGTGTAATCGTTAGAGAAAATTGCAGCGTTTAACTGAAGCGTGTTTCTTAGGAAACGATTCTTAGATCCAAATTCAATCGCTGTAACTTCTTCAGGTTTGAAGGTTCTTAAACTTTCCACCACCTGAAAGCCATTAAAACCACCTGATCTAAATCCAGTACCGATCGTTCCATAAACGAGTTGATCCTTATTCAAGGCATAGTCAAGACCAAACTTTCCCGTTGTCTTGCTGAACGTTGAGGGAGCATAGGTATAACCGTAGAGCAAATTTGTTCCTGGATCACACGCAGCACCTGGAATAGCATTACTACCAACACAGTTGGTTACTCCTACGGCACCATAAGCAGCGTCAGCCGGCCTAGCCATCCCAATTGCAATTTGGCTACCGTCTGGTGCGCCTGAGGCGTTTCGCGGAAGGACTGAGTTTGCGTTCGCTGAACTCCACACTTTGCTATCTTTTGTCGCGCGCGCCCCAGCGGTGAGCGTTAGATCTGTCGAGAGTTTGTAGCTCAGCTGCCCATAGACCGCATCAGAATCAGTTGTCGGTCTGTCAAAGCCAGCAAATCCCACTCCATTTTGAGCGAGCGATAACGGTTGCGACGTGGTACTTGACCGAATCGTTCTTGGAAGTTGCTGATTAATAAAGGCACTAGTGAGTTTATCGCGGAAGAAGTAAACACCACCGACATAATTCAGTGGTCCGGAATTTTCGGAGAGAATCTGCAACTCCTGGCTCATTGTCCGTGCGCCGGTCAGCTGATAATCAAGCCCAATCGTAGAGGCAGAAAAGTCGGAATCAGAAGAACGCTCTGCCGAAAACTTGGTATAGCCCGTGATCGATCTAAAGGTATGCCCGATAGCGCGATATGTAAGGTCAAGGCTGAGATTACGATCCGATAGGTTTAAGAACGTCTTGTAATCTTGATCAATCCGATAAAGATTGCCGGGCTTATAAATTGGGATGCCCAAATCAACAGCACTCCCAGCGGCATTAGCTCCTGCCCCTGCTCCAGCACCGACCGACCTTGTGCAATCGTTAACACCATCACGGTTGCCTGGTCTAGCATTGATGACTGTTAAGGTTGCGTTAAACAGTTGTTGACAAGATGGTGTGTGAATATAAGTACCCGCCTGTTTGTAACCGAATGCCGAGCCTCCATTGCCCGATTGATCAGTTACATCCGCCCTAAATACGATATCAAGATCACGACTTGGTGTTATGCGCACTGAGGCTCTCGCGTAGCGAAGATCCTGATCGAAAAGCCCTCCGGCACTGTTATAGTCGTTTCTAACAAAAGGTTCTGACTTATCAACTAAGCCTACGACACGCACCGACACGGTATCGCTCACTGGTACATTTACATAACCCTCAAGCCGTCTTTTGTTATAGTTTCCAAGAGTCAAACTCGCCGATGACTCACTCAACTTATGAACCGGTGCATTGTTCGTAATAGATACGGTGCCACCGAAGGTGTTTCTGCCATAAAGCGTTCCCTGAGGTCCACGCAAAACTTCCACCATACTTACATCAGTAAAGCCGAGCATGGCTTGCTGTGCTCGTGATTTGTATATGCCGTCAACGAAGTATCCGATCGTGGTGTCGGCATTGGTGGCGACGTTCTCCGTTCTAACTCCTCGCATCGCAGGTCGAGCATCTGAGCCCGATCTCCCGAAAGTAAAGCCAGGAACCAAGCTTTCCATTTGGGACAAGTCTGAGATATTTCTGTCTGCTAAATCTTCCCCTGCAATCGCAGATACCGATACATTCACCTTCTGCTGATCTTCAGCTCGTCTATTTGCTGTCACAGTGACCGACTGGATCTCGCCGGAGTCCACCTTCTTTGTTGGCTCAGCAGCGCTAGCTTGCATGGCGACGCTGCCGCCCATTAAGCCGACAGCAACGGAAACATGAAGTGCAAGGGGCGCTTTTTTGAATCGTGCGGACATGATGGGAATCTCCTCGAGTTGTACGCAAAGCAAAGTACGGCACCGATCGGACAGTGCATCGACAAGTTTGGGAGGTTTACAGAAGTATTGCAAGCGTATGCAAAGTTTTTGCAAGACTTCGAATTAGATCGCGATGAGTGGCAATTTTTTCGAAATTAGCGTGACAGTCTGCTCACGCCATCGGCAATCACCGCCCTTCTTTGGCGATGCAATCCGCATGCGAGATGCCGCAAGCTCCTGCACCTATGTCGTGGGTCATGCGCGACCGACGAAACGTTGGTGTGCGATATACCCGTCAGCGTCGCGTATCAAACCCAGCGCCGCTGCTTCTGTCACTGTTGACTGATCCCAGTCAATAAATTTGCGATCATCGCTCGCTAGCAAAGACAACACGATCAGTTCGCCCTCAGTACTCGCCCTTAGTTCGCGCCAAGTATTTGCAGGGATCGAAAATACGTCCCAGCCATCATCGGTCCCAATGAGTCGGTATTCTTCACTTTCCCCTTCCCCAAGTCGTAGGGTTAGCGACCCTTGAAACACGATTAGGACTTGCTTACTGGCAATTCGATGACGACTGATTCCACCGCCGGGCGGGACTTTAATCCACTCCATCGATAGCCCGATTGGATTCATCGGTCGAGGTAGATAATCCCTTTTCTCACACATACCGTAACCAATGACTGGCGCTATAGCACCACCGCAGTTTGGAAGCCGGCTATCAAGCAACCCTTCGGTAGTCCAGTGCAGCTTTTCAAATGCAATGCAGCGTTCCTGCATTTGCTCAACGCTCCAATCTCGCAAGGCGGCAATCTCGCTTCGAGTCATCGGCTCGAACAAGTCAGCATCTGAAGGCGGCTCAATGCCTTGGCGAGTATCAATGATTCGGTGCGCTTTAGTTAAGTAAACGCCATGGCGCTTCGCTGCATCAATGGTGTCTGGCCCCCAAAGAATGCCTCCCGTATCGTCACGTCCGAGTGCGGTAAACATAAAACCATCCTCGTTGCCCACGTTTTTAAATCCGCGATAAATCCAAGTGGGGATAGCGACAATGTCTCCAGCTTTTATCTCAATCGTTTTGATGTCGGGGTTAAATCCCCACATGATCTGCCAAGTACCTTTGGTGCAAATAAAGACTTCACACGTAAAGTGAAGGTGAGGAGGATTAACTTTTCCGGGTCCCATGCTTACGCCGCCCACTTGAAAGCCGTGGGCTTCGCGCAAGTTCACGGGCTGATCGAGACTTTGAGAGACTCCCGGACCGATAAGCGCATAATTTTTTTTGGGGCTGCATTCAGGCAGACAAAAATCAATGAATGCCTGGGTGCTATAGCGCAGGCTAGAAAACGGAATAAAACGGTCTTGAAAGCGCATAAAAGTAAAACTCCCAGAAATTTTTTTCCCATCTCAAATTCATAACAATTTATTGTGGCCATTAGTCAATGAGAAAGGATTTGCATCCACAGAGCCACCTCGTCGATGAGAACCCACTCGCGAATGAGTTGCCCGTCAATCAAGTCAGCATGGCAAATAGCCATGATCTCGATTTCGTGCTTTGAGTGTTGCGTCGCTCGAGGATCGTTACCTTTATAAGTGGCATGCGCTCGCCACCTCGCAGCGAGCGTGTCATGGCGGTCTTCGCGGCGGTTTATAACGGCATGCTCACAGACAAACTGATGTGCCTCCCAGCTTTCTTTCCAGGTGGTCCAATGTTCTGATACTGCGTCACCACCGACGATGGTCTTACCACCCGGCACAGCGGCAATAATGGGGACATGACCTCGGCCCAGAAACTCCCTGGGTTTATCATCAAGTAAAAAACTTCTCCAATGCGAGACGTAGCTTTCTATTTCGAGATCCGTACCGATATGAGAGAAGTACCCCTGCGGAGGCTTAGGAGCCTTCTCCTTGGTGAAATGACCGTCGGTCCGGCCAAGCCACTGCAGGGCGAGATCTTGTGGCTCAATCCCAATGTTTTTTGCGATCGCCGACTGGTCCCGCACCAACCACTCATGAATGATTCGGTTTTCCTTACATACGCAATCGGCAATCGTTCTGGCAAAAACGGTTTTAAACGTCGGTTGTCCAAATACGCCCGGGCCCACGTGCGTCATAGGACTAAAAATGCGATGTGATGATAGAAAACCGCCGTTTTCATCACCTGAAACGACGACATCTTCAGCAAGTAGGCGCCTATCAGGGAATTGAAGGAGCGTGTCACGCGTACCTTTAATCACGGCCTCAACGCCTACAGTGGTTATGGAAGGCGTTTCAACAACACATCCCTCACTGTAGTAGTCACGAATTCGCTCGATTTGTCGGCCTTCCCATATTCGGTCAGTGATAACGCGTATGTAGTGATCAAGATCACGAAACTCCGTATCGAAGCCTCTCATTAGTTGCCTCCAGGCGACTTAGTTTGTGTTTTAGTCGAACTCTTTCGATCTGAACGGCGGTGTAACACTCCAGTAAGATCTCTCGTCGATGATCTAATTTTTAGCTCACCTGGGAGTACCACCTCTTGGGCTGGTTGCAACGAATCGTCACGCAGGTAACTCCTCAAGAGCCCTACCGTTTCGCTTACCATGCGTTCTAGGGGCTGCGCCACGGTTGTGAGCGCATAGCTAGGCCATGAGGCCTGGGGAACGTCGTCAAATCCGACCACTGAGACATCCTGGGGAATTCGAAGCCCAAGCTCAAATCTCAGTGTATCCATCACTGCAAACGCCATATGATCGCTAGCAACAAACACTGCGTCAGGACGCTCTCTTGGTCGACTGAACAAAGTTCTCGCAGCAGAGGCAGCCTCTGCAGGAGCGTAGTTGCCGACACCGAAGGCCCACACCCTGGATCCCTTTGCCTCCAGAGCCTCGCGAAAACCTTTCTCTCGCTCTAAATTAGTGGAAGATTCTTGGCTACCTGCGATGTAAGCAATCCGCTCGTGTCCAGAATTCACAAGAAACTCAGCGACAGCACAGCCACCTTGTAAATTATCACCCCTAACAGAGCTCACGGCACCCTCGCTACCGCGAGCCATGACTCGATTGAAAAGTACAACGGGAATCCCTGATTCAGCGCACTGCTTGGCAAGTCCCGAAGATAGCGTTGCCGACGCAATCACAATGCCATCGACGTGGTATCCCAACAATTGATTGACCAAGTTATCGGCATTTGGGTTTTCATTAATAAAAAGTAAAACATGGTATCCATCGCGTTGAAGATGTTCCGCCAGTCTTTGCAAGGCGATGGGATAAAAGAGGTTGTCAAGATAGGAAAGAACAACGCCGATGATTCGGGATCGTTTGGTAATCAGCGAGCGTGCATGTGCATTTGGCCTATACCCAAGCATGCGGGCAGCTTCCATTACTTTTCGCCGCGTACCCTCAGAGACGCTAGCACCTGGCGTGAAGGTACGGCTGACCGCAGACTGCGAGACCTGAGCAACGCGAGCAACGTGAAATGAAGTAATCCCTGTCTTCATGAACTTAAGGCCATTTAACCTCTCACTAAGCATGCATGGCTTGCGAAATCAGTCGTACTGCGAGATTCTTGCATACCTATGCAAAAATAGAAGCCATGTTAAACGCTATTTATTTATCGGGGATTCAGGCAGCCAAAGCTCTGGTATGGAAGTCTATCGTGCAGCGCTCATGGTCCGATCAGCTCAAAGGCCAAGGATCCGACTACTCTCAGGACTTTGCTGCAACGGTCTGCCACCCAGTCAATGAGCTCGCCGGCTACTCTCAATACCAAGCTAAATTCCTAACCCCTATTGCTAACAGCTTTACTGATCTTGAGCGACGTGTAGATCTATTCTTTGCCGGCCACTGGGACGGCCGCTGCTGCGGTGGTGCAGGCATTTGGGTAACGCTTCACGGCCATCTTGCGGGAAGATTTTCAAAACCGCTCTGGGGAATAGAACCCAGCGATAAGCTGACCTACCTTAGGATTGGTGAGTTTTACCGGGTAGATCAGGATCAGATAGTTGAAGCAAGGGTAATCGTAGACTTGGTCGACCTTGCCAGACAAACAGGAAAAAGAATCTTGCCCATAGCATCTGGCCTTGAGCATCTTGTCCCAGGACCAGCCAATCGTAGCGGGATCCTCTACAGTCCAGGCGCTATTGCATCAAATCCACTACACAAGCAGTCATTTGAATGCTTGGCACTGGTTGAACGGATGATAGGCGGACTGGGTCGCTTTGATGGGGACTCCCTTAAGAGCATGGGTATGCGAGATTACTGGGATCCAATGATGATGTGGTACGGCCCAGGTGGTATCGGCACGACGCGGACGATTGAAGGATTCGAAGAACATCACCAGAGACCATTCCTTCACGCTATACCAGATCGCAAAGGTGGAAATCATCGCGCGCGAATTGGTGAAGATCCTTTTGCAGCTTCAACGGGCTGGCCAAGTATTCACGCAACATCTCAAGGCGACTATTTAGGTATCGCTGCTTCCCATAGGCCCGTGACTATGCGTGTGATGGACTGGTGGTTCATGGATCACCATTTGCTCAAAGAGAACTGGGTACTAATTGACTTCCCCGATTTCTTCATCCAGCTCGGTGTAGACATTCTTTCGGCATGTCCAGCAGGTAAAACTGAATGAGCATTCACTTTGGCGTTCGACCCCTTATGTCATCGAAATTTCTCTTCGGAGCGCTGATACTGATCGTCCATTTACTAGCAGCTGTAAGCGTCTTCTCGCAGTCACTGCTTGAACCCCGTGTAACACGGCTAGAAGTGGAGACACCAACGCGAATTCTTTTTGTCGGTAATAGCTACTTCTACTATAACGACAGTTTGCATAATCACGTTGCTCGCATGCTTGAAGCTGATAACCCTTACCTCCATCGAGCGGCACTTCAATTCAAATCGTCCACCATCTCAGGCGCATCATTAGCGCATCACCCCATCGAGTGGCTCGTCACTCCGGGACGCATCGGTGTTATGGAGCCCTTTGAGCTCGTGATTCTGCACGATGGCAGCGCTCAGCCCCTTGAGCACACAGGGGCGCGCTAGATCCCGAGAAATCATCAGCAAGTATGCAGTGACGATTCGCGCTCAAGGCAGTCAAGTTGCGCTCTACATGACTCATGCATACGCAGCACCCCATCAACGTGTTCGTGCAGACAATACGCCCAATACAGCAAAGCATTACATCGAAACAGGCAATGAAATCAACGTGCTTGTGATCCCAGTGGGACTTGCCTTTGAGGAAGCTTATCGACGTCGTCCAGAGATTAAGCTTCACGCCGAATTTGACGGATCACATCCAAACTTGCTAGGCACCTACCTTGCTGCATGCGTAAGCTATACCTCGATTTACGGTAAGGCTTGTAAAGGTAATTCATATAACTATTTTAGTCGAATCAACGCCTCGGATTTGAGCTTTTTACAAGAAGTAGGTGATGATGTCGTCACTCAATTCTTAAAGCGAAAACTTTGAATAGCTACCTTTGACTAACAAGCCTTTTCACCTGACTTAGCCAGGCCTCAAGTTCTTCAATGGGGTGACTCAGTCTTAAAGCAATCCTCTGGCACAAGTGAATACGCAAAAGCGTTGTGCGGTCGTCCTTGAAAGTAAAGCCGGTTGCGGGCCTCGCACTCAAATCTCGCACCGAGCGCTTCTGCAACCCGAGCGCTCGCTTTGTTATGTGTCAGCACCACAATTTCTAGTCGGGTAAGACCAAGCTCCTCAAAACCTAGTACCGCAGACTTGCACGCAGCAAACCGTGCGATGCCTTTTCCGGTGTAACGCGAACTGACCCAATAGCCGATATTGCCGGTGCGATAGGCCTTATTGATGTGATTCACACCCGTACCCCCAACGACTTTCCCGGAAGCAGCTTCAAA
>Ga0209358_10001484_pt1 | contig 18565 bp, 41 predicted proteins | sample LauGreFa1BDMLBSN_2_FD_187574 | JGI IMG/M metagenome (GOLD analysis project Ga0209358, IMG submission 187574) | Freshwater lake microbial communities from Lake Michigan, USA - Fa13.BD.MLB.SN (SPAdes) (version 2) | ecosystem: Environmental > Aquatic > Freshwater > Lake | place: Lake Michigan, USA... | reverse complement strand
CATGAACTCAGCGAGGTTGGCGTCGAAGTCTTCTGCTGTTTCTTTTTTCTGTGGTTTGAGGTCGATCTCAATGTCGCCCATGCCAATGCTTACTGACTCGGGGTCTTCTATCTCAATCTCAATATCGGGTTGGCCAACTAATTCAGAGAGGCCTTGAGGTGCTGCGTAAATGGATTTGTCGATTGCCATATTTATCTCCAAGTTTTTTTAGCCACCCAGTGTTGGATGGATTGAACTGCAAACGCCAAAGTAGCGGGCAGCTTAAATAATTTTTTGCCGTCTGGTGTAAACATAGTCCCATCAGAACTAACACCCATCAATCCAAACTTCATATTCGTTCCTTACACTGTGTAGTACCGCTCTCTGCGGTGACCTTTGAAATAGTTAACCTCTTCAGGCTCGTCGCTTGGTAAGCGCAAGAACCCACCTTGTCTAAACCGCATGAGCGCCAGAGTCGTCGCGTCCACCAAGTCATCGTGCTCGCCGGAGGGAAACTCTGCAACTTCATCCACTAACTCTTCTGCCCACCGAGTCTGGGGCACCCATACTTTCCCAGACGCGATTATGTCTGAGACTGCGTTGAGACGGGCAATTTTGTCTTGGCCTTTTCCGGGCGTGTACTCCTGCACAGGTATGCCCATCGCCCTCAAGTCATAGATCAACGGCGCTCCGGATGCCTTCTTCTCTATAAGGACTCCGTCCGGCTCGTACATGTTGTACTCAGCCAGCACATCTCGCTTCAGGTCAGGGTACTCAACTCGCTTCTTGTACGTATTCAGGAGGATCAGGTTCTTCGTCATGTCCTCCTCATTGGTAAACACACCCCACGTTGTCCCCGCAGAGTAGTCGGCCCGATTGTTCTTCTCGAACGCCGTGTCCCATGTCTGAAGTATGTACTCACACTTGGGCGGATGGTTTGATTCCCACCACTGCCACCAGTCGCGCTTGACGATGGCTGACTCATTTCCTACAGGATTTTGCTGGTACTGCGCCTGCCACTTACTATTAGGCAGTTCGTTCCTGAGCGCCTCCAACTCCTCCATTGACCAAAACTGAGGCCAAAGCGGGTTGCCCGAGGGCAGGATTGCAGGAAACTCAATGACTTCCCACTCCTCACCGCTCCTTGAAGCGGCGGCTTTAATCACTTGACCGGTCAAATCCCGCTGAGACCAGCGAGTCATAACTATAACAATAGCCCCGCCCGGCTGGAGACGCTGCCTTGGGCCAGATGTGTACCACTCATACACCTTGTCATACACATCAGGGTTGGTAGCTGCCATCGCAGCCTCTTGTTCCGAGTGCGGGTCGTCAATAATCAGTACGTCAGCACCTTTACCGGTCACCGCACCGCCCACACCAATCGCAAAATAGTCACCGCCCTTGCTGGTGTTCCACCGGCCAGCCGCTTTTGAGTCACTTTGCAAGCTTAAATCGGGAAAAATGTCGTGGTAGACCTCAGAATCCACCAAATTTCGCACTTTTCGACCGAAACCCACCGCCAATTCAGCAGTATGGGACGCCTGAATCACTTTTTTGCCCGGAAATTGGCCCAAAAACCAAGCTGGGAGCAGGTATGAAGCAAATTCTGACTTGGTATGGCGGGGTGGCATGTTGATGATGAGCCGTTTGCACTCTCCACGAGCCACTCGCTCGAACGCATCAGCCATTCTTTTGTGGTGCGCCCCCGAAATAAAGGTAGGCCAGACCCGCTCCACGAACTTGATGAACTTTTTCTGGGCAAGCTCACGCTCTTTGAGCTTCTCTAATTTAGTTAACTGTGCCTCTAGTACCCGTAAGTCGGACTCCGACAGCTTTCCGCTGTTGATAAGTGTCTCAATGTCGTTGAGTGAGATGTCACTCATTTACTTTTTCTTCTTTTTTATACATATCTTCCGCCTCATGTTCATTTTCTGGCGTTTTTTGTACATGAGCTTCCGGGGTCTGTTCTTTTGCTGCTCCTAGCTGAGCATCCAGATCATCCAAAGGGGTTACATCAGTAATGTCGGTGTTCAATAGCCGCTTGACTCTTTCCTTGATGGAGTTCTCAAGCGCAGTGGAAGTTGTGTGGTGGACGGTGATTTCGCTGCGTTCGGTGAAGAGGCCGATGTCCGAGTGCTTGCCCAGCAACTCCAACGCCTTCAATTCGATCTTGGGGTCGCCGTTGTCCGCCAACTCGATCAGCTTGTTTGTTATGAAATTTCTGGCTTGGAGCGCATCTTCAAACGCTTGGAAGTCAAACTTCTTCACCAGATGGTGAGCCGCCGCTGCCTCTTGCGACTTAGTTACAGTCTTTGGCGTGTTTGGTTTCTGTGTGCCCGTGAGCAGATCCGCAGCTTTGTGCAGATCATCGTCATTGAAGTCTATGCTAGGCCCAAGCCCATTTATGAGGTCGACTGTGTTTACAGCGACAGCGATGCTATCCGCATGAGTCTTGGGTTGCTCGTCGGACAGATCAAAAGGAACAGGGTGTTCCGTAGTAGTCTCAAGTTGAATCATGGCACTTCGGTAGAAGGGATGGGCGGAATGTATCAGAAAAAATATATAGGGGCAACAGGGATCCCAAAATAAAAAGTGACGGGGGGTGTTTCTGGAAAAGGCTCGTTTAGGTCGTAATTGGAAAAAGGTCAGGGGGAGGGGGGTATTGTTATAAAAAGTATGTAGCTGGGTATCGGGTGTGCAACACAGTGTGTATGGGGCTCCACCTCCCCTTCGAGGCGTTTTGGGTGGGTGGGGGTTAGGGGAAACCCTAGCTAACATTTGTTAGACCATGCCCCCCATTTTTGTTCACGCCAAAATTGATTTATCCATTATATTGTGGTATAATATAGTCATGCAAACGAAGAAGCGATTGCATACCCTAGTAAGGGTTTCATTGTTAGATGTTTTTTGAAAGGTTAGTATGAACACAATGGTTATTTCCCCCGTCGCCGTCGCCGTGGTTAACTTAGTTGAAACACGTGAAGCTCTGATTAAGGGCATCGGCAAAGTAGGCGCTTTAATCGGTGCTTATGCAAGCGCCCTTGATTCGAGCTTTGACTTAGTCAACAACCAAGGTGAAGTAACAACCAAGTGGTTCGAGCTTAAGGGTGCTTTGAAGAAGGGCATTAAATCCGAGCGAGCTTCATTCGTTGCCGACATGACCGAAGCGGGTTATTCAAAGTCAACAATCGATGTTTACTGGCAACGTGTGAAAGAAGCGAGCGGATACGTTACTTCCGGTAATCGTGCAAAGGGTTCAAGTGACGTTGACTCTAAGACTATGGCCGAGCTTAAGACCATGATTAACCGAATCTTCAAGGCCGAAGAAGAGGGCAACGAATGCAACGCTTCCGACTACAAGGGCGCTTTGATGGAAGTATTCGAGGGTCTTGGTGGTGACGTTGATACCTTGGGCTAAGTAGGGGAGGGACTAGGGGAAACCCTAGTCCTAACAAATGTTAGATTTAACCGGAGAATGAAATGTCAGTATTTAAATCAATGGATTTTCATGTGACCCCCGCTTATGGTCGGGACTACAAAAACAAAAACCAAGCCCTCGCTGATTGGTTCGCGGGTAAGGACTTCATCCTCGCAATGACGGGTCAATACATAAGTAAACGTGACGCTGAGAATCTTAGCGTATGGATTAGATACGATAAAGCTCGTAAGTTAATCAAAGCACAATAAACCAAGGGGGAGGGAAGCCCTCCCCTAACAAATGTTAGATTTAACCGGAGAATGAAAATGGTCTTACGTGAGAATTCTTTTTTGGTTCGGGTTCTTTTGGTAGTGGCTTATCCCGCGCATTGGTTGCCCTCCCTCTTCCCCCTGCGAATGGAGCGATGCCGTGTCGGTGATAACACCACGGATTTTGTGAAGGTTTCTTTTTGGAGAATGAAATGAAAAAGTATCAAGTTTTAGCTGAGCGCGTGGTGCTCGAAATCATGGAAGTTGAAGCGGAGTCGGAAGAAAAAGCCTTTGAAAAAGCGGCTGAAGCTGACAATTCCAAATGGACTACATGGCGGGATGAATCATGGGAAATTAAAACCGCGATTCTAGTTGAGTAACCCTTACCCTCTTATATATAGCCCGCTTCATGCGGGCTTTTTTGTTTCTCGGCGACATCTAACATTTGTTAGGTGTCGTCTTTTTTTGTTCACGGCGCTTCCCCCCTGCACCAGTTCCCTGTGCGGCGGTAGGAGTAAGTGTTTGGCGCGACGCGCTCGGCGATGTTTTGGGGCGTGAACCAGTTCCCTGTGCGGCGGTAGGAGTTGGCTAACAAATGTTAGTTTTTGCCTTTTTTGTTCTCCTAAAAATTTGACAAATCGCTAATTTCGTGGTACAATATAGTCATACAAACGAAAAGAAAACAGTTTGTATACCTAACAAAAGTTAGGTTTCATCAACAAGTTAGAAAGGTTAGATATGTCTCAATTCGTTATTTCCCCCACCGCCGCCGCTGTTGCTGAAGCGTACAGCTTGGTTGATACCCGCAAGGCTTTGGTTCAAGGCATCGGCAAAATCGGTGTCATCATTGGTAACTATGCTTCGGCGATGGATGCCAATTTTGACTTGGTGGACAACCAAGGTTTGGTGACAACCAAATGGTTTGACCTCAAGGGTTCGCTCAAGAAAGGGGTCAAGGCTGAACACGCCAACTTCAAGGCTGACATGGTTGAAGCTGGGTATTCCAAAGCAACCATTGATGTTTACTGGCAACGGGTCAAGGAAGCATCGGGTTATGTCACTGCGGGCAACCGAGCCAAGGGTGCAACCGATGTGGATGCCAAGACATTGGCAGAACTCAAGACTATGATTAACCGCATCTTTAAAGCGGAGGAGGAAGGTCAGGAATGCAACGCATCCTCTGTCAAGGGTGAATTGATGACTGCCTTTGCTTTGCTCGGTGGTGACATCGACACACTGGGTTAAGTCTACTAACCCATCCACAAAGCCCGCCTAGTGCGGGCTTTTTTTCGTCTGACTGAACCTAACAAATGTTAGGTGTCTTGGTCTGCTAGGTGAGATACTGCTACGCAGTATCTCATTTTTTTCGTCTTTGTACATAGGTGAAAACCCTTAGCCCAAACTCAACCCTGCACCAGTTCTCTGTGCGGCGGTAGCGGCAAAACTAACATTTGTTATGTTTCGGGGGTTATTGTTACGGAATGTTATATTGTGTCACACGTAAGCTGTTGATTTTAAAGCTTTGTTATATGTTACAAAGTTACAGCACAAGTATGGAAGTCCACCAAGTTGAAGACGCACAGCAAGTGCGTAACTTTCCCCCCTTTTCTTCAACTTGCGCAAACTCTTCCTAAAAAATTTCCAGCGCCATATACATATATATACTCATAACATTATAACTTTATAACATTACATCATTCATCTCTTTCCAAAGCCCCGCCGTTATTGATTTGTTACGTTTTTTATACTGTTACATTCCACTCCAAAAATCGTCACTTTTAGCCCCTTTTTATAACTTCACATTTTCCCCATTTCATAACGCTCAAACCACGCCAAATCACCTGCCCAATAAATTTGACAAATCCATAATTTTGTGGTATAATATAAGTTGGTAGGGAAAAAGCAAAATCAAGCCCCGCCAAAATTCCAAAGTCTCAAAACTAACAAATGTTAGAAACATCAGAAAGGTCAGATATGTCAGAAGTCAAAACAAACCACACAGTCACCCAAGAGCACCTCGAAGCCGTGCATGAAGGGATGCGTACAACTGTCCAACTATGGGTAAGCGGTCTTATTACCGACAAGGAACTTGCCGCCCACTTCACCAAACTATCTACCAACTTCACCAAGTTGGAACAAGCAGGCTTGCTCACAGACCTGCTCGACCCCGCAACAGGCTTGCGCTACTAATCAATCCGTACCACAACTAAGGAAACACCATGCAAACCCCGTTCTACTTCCTATTCAACACCCTTATCGCTTGTTGCTCCTTTTATATGGGCACGACAGGCGATGGCTACATCCACACCTTTTTCATGTGCCTCGGCGCATTCATCCTTGGGCATCTCGTAACCGAAGCCCTGAACTACGTAGAGGGGGAATAACAAATGTTAGATTGGAAAGAATGTATCGACTGCGGTGACGATGTACCTGCTTCAAGATACCAAGCGTTCTGCTTATTCTGTGAGCGTGACCGAGAACATAGCGCAGAGGTTGAGCGCAGTTCGTGGTGCATCGTGCAGGAATACACCAAGGGTAACTATCAATTCGTTACCGCTACGCAAGCACCCATAACTTTAAAGCAGACTAACCAAAAGGAGTTGAGAACATGAGCCCACAAGAATTGACCGCATTGAAAACAGTACTTGATTACCTTGCCGAAGAGGAGGACGACTGCAAAGTGTTTGCAGAGATGGGCGGCAACCCCGACGACCACATATTCTTCTACATCCAAATCCTCAAAGACTACGCCAAAGGAGAACAAGCATGACTGGATTTGTTTGGGATTACCGCATCGTCAATACCAAGACAGCCAACGGCGGTGAGGATTGGTACTGCTTACAGGAAGTCGTCTATGCGCAGGACGGCAAGCCCGAAAGTTTCGGTGCGCCTTGCCTTGGGTCAGAAAGCATGGAGTCTTTCGGCGATGTGTGGTACATGATGCAGGAAGCGATGAAGCACCCGCCATTGCAGGAAGAAGATTTTGTACTTCAATTTGAAGAGATAAGCAGGGAGGGCTAACAAATGTTAGAAATTAACATCAATGAACTGATTGTCGAGGCAGTCAACCACATGGAGGACGAAGGTGATGTGCGTTGGTCTGTCGGTATGGCATTGCAAGTGCTGTATGGGGACGAGTGGGTTGAGGTACAGAAACGCCTGAGCCAACTGTATCTCGAACGAGCCAAAGCAAACACATATTCATAAGGGAGAACCGAGATGACTGAGCACGACTACGAGAAAGCAATGAAGCTACTGGTAGCAGTAGAGGTGGAGTTACGCCAAGGCAATGCCGAGGATGCCCACTGCCTGATAACCGAAGCCTTGAGTTTGCTCAGGGTGGATGGGGGCGCGTACTCCCGTGACTACGACTACTTTGAGATGGAAGAATGAAAGCCTTTGTACTTGTGCGTGGGGAATCGGGAAGGCTGTACTTGTACAACCGAGAGGTTTGGCAGTACATGGTAGAGCGCGACAGCAACCACAAGTTTGTATTTGTGGCAGAGAACGACGACCACGAGGTAATCAAAGGCTATCAAAAATTGGTAAACAAAGACATTGAGATAAAGGACTAACAAATGTTAGATAAAGAAATCACCATTGAAATCAAGAACGTATACGGCGAGGACAAAGCATACCCAGTATGCGAGAAAGCCAAGCTGTTCACCGACATCGCAGGAACAAAAACCCTGCGCCCATGCGACCTCAACTACATCCAACAGTTGGGGTACAAAATATCTGTGAAGCAACAGGAGTGGAGAGGATGAAAGTCAGACAAATACGCCGAAGGGCAAAGAGCAAGTATGTAACGGAGGCAGGTTTTGCTTTCCTGCGTGGATGCTTTTCCAAGCGATGCCGTACCTATGAGGCGGGGTGTCCCACTTGTGACGAGTGGCGCTTTCGTGATGAGCATGGTCGGTTCGTCTACAACTTTGAAGAGTTGCGTAAGTACATGGACACAACAGAGGGACTAACAAATGTTATGTAGATACTACGTTACAGGGTGGTGCGGTAGGTTCAGCAACTGGGTTGCCGAGAGTATCGTGGCACAGAACATGAAGGTGGCGAAGGAAAGGTTCAAGACAACCAACCCATCGTTGAAGAAAATCAAAGCATACAAAACATTGGGAGGTGTGTGATGAAGAAATGGGCGGTGCATCGTGCGCTACCCCGAAGGGTAGGTGTGAACAAAGACGAGTGGTGCATCGTGCAATACCAAAACACAGATGGGAGCATCAGCACACTTGTTCGACTCAAGTATCAATGGGCGGCGCAGAACCTAACCCATCCGTGGAAGTATGTCGCCGAAGGGCTGACTGAGAAGCAAGCAATGGAATTCAATAAACTTTTTTGAAAGGTTAGAACATGGGATATGCAACAGTAATGAGAGTGCCTCAACTGCGGAACTACGCCGATGCACTGAAGAAACACGACGAGACCAAGCCCCTGCGTGGACGCTCGCCTGAAATCAAACCGCTTGGCGACAGGCGCGATGCCGACACGTACCACATACGCAAGAATGGGGACGCGGTGGAGTTGGTCTTATACAAGACCCCAGTAATCACGTTCGAGCCCAGTGGTGAGGTGGTGCTGTTTGTGGATAACTACAACACCGTGGCTACGCACCAATTCATAGGTCATGTGCTAGGTGTAAGTGTGTGGGGAGTAAGGCGCACGACTGTGCTGTCCATCAACAACTTAAAGTACACGCTCGCCAAGCAGGACAAGCTACGCCTAAGCAGAGACGAGGGCGGGAACTGGTGTGTCCTTAATCCCACGCAACAATGGTCATGGCGACTTGACCGCAAAGCGGTAACAAATGTTAGGTCTAAGTACGGCGAGTTCTACAAGTACTTGAAAGGGTTCGTGAATCTGCGCACCGAAAATATAAAACTGCACCAATGGACGCAAAACGAGAAAGACTGTGTCCGTATCCAAGTGAGTGAACTAAAAACCCTATTCGGTAGCTTGGTATCTGTACGTTCGTATGCCTACATGGACAAGCGAGGCAAGCAGAGTTTGCACTGGACTATGGTCAAGCCCGAGCAGTATGCGGCATCATCAAATGCGTTTGGAGTATTGATTCGTTCCGACCAACCCGAAGAGGACAAGCACACCAACTTCTACAAGGCGGCGTTGCTACTGGTTACCAAGTTGGAAACAGAGGCAATGGACATTCGTAGCGATGAACCCTTGATAGCGCCAGCAAACCAAATCGTACCCCTACTAGACGAGGTATTGTTTCAGAAGTACGCGCATCAAGTATTGATTCGCAAAGAGTTGCCGCAAGGCAAGGTATCCACAGGCAGGTACGACCGGTGGATGCAGGAATGGGAAGATTAACGTAACCTAACAAATGTTAGATAAAGGAGAAAGAAATGGTTGAGTTTTCATTGATAGAGATTGCATTGTTTTGCTGGGCGGTACTTGCTACTGCCTACGCATTTAAGTGGAAGGCACGAGCCGATGGTGCCGACTTCTTTGCGAGGATGTTGATTGAGCGCAAGGATGTGCGTGACCAAGTAGTCCGAGCGTACGAGAAAGAATTTGGTCAGAGCGTTGAGTAAAAAACTTGCATTATCCATAATTTTGTGGTATAATATAAGTTGAAAAGAAATATATTTCGTGTGTTAGTTTGTTCAACAAATCCTAACAAATGTTAGGTAAATCAGAGGAGTTAGAAATGTCAGAAGTTCGATTTGGTAAGTCCCTTACCCTTGCCCAAGCATCCGCATTGATTCGCACCAACCCCGAAACTCGGTTCCTGTTACAAGGCGAGCCCGGAATTGGTAAGAGTTCAATGCTCGAAGCGATTGCGGCAGACCTTGGTTATGACTATGCGTATATTGACGTACCCAATATGGATTTGGGCGACATTGCAATGCCGGTCATCGACCACGATACCAAGACCACACGCTATTACCCGAATGCTCGGTTCGGTGTACACAATGGCAAACCAATGGTCATCATGCTCGACGAGTACACCAAGGGTGCTGACCCTGTGAAGAACATGCTTCATCCCATGTTCGAGAAAGCCAACCCCCGACTCGGTGACATCCCACTGGACAAGAACACCATTGTGTTTCTGACCGGCAACCTGAGCACCGATGGCGTGGGCGACACCTTGAAAGCGCATAGTGCGAATCGCTTAGTACCCATAACGATTGCCAAGCCTGACGCTGAGCAGTGGTTGAACTGGGCTATCCCCAAGGGTATCGAGCCCGAAGTGTGTGCATGGGTCAATCGTTTCCCTCATGTGTTGGCAAGCTATACCGATGGGCATGGCGACAACCCATATATCTACAACCCCAAGAAACCACAGAAGGCGTTTGTGTCTCCACGTTCTTTGGAAACTGCAAGCAACATTGTGCGGACACGTAAGCAGAACGACCCTGATGCTGTGATTGCGGCGCTGACTGGTGCTATCGGTGAGAGCGGTGCGCGGGATATGCAAGCGTACATTGAGTTCGCTGACCAACTGCCAACGTGGGAGTCAACCATCAAAGACCCTAAGCATACGAAGATACCGACAAGCCCCGGCGCGTGTGCCATTGTGGTGTTTGGTGCTATCAGCCGTATCGAGAAGGACACCATCGCCCCATTCATGGAGTACCTGACTCGCTTTGATGCCGAGTGGCAAGCAGTGTTCGCTATCAACATTGCCAAGTCCAAGGAGAAGCAGAGCATTGCGTTCAGCGCCAAGGCGTTCGCCGACTGGGTTGCAAAGAATCAAGACCTGCTCTAAGAGACCTAACAAATGTTAGGGGTACCAATAAAAGAAACCAAGAAGTACTGGGTGCAATGGGTGACTGAGTTCGACTCCGAGCAAGGGCACTTGCAAGTGGTGGGTCACTGCGTGAGGAGCAACAAAGAAACCCTGTTCCAACACAAGGACTACGAAGTGTGTGAAAAAGTGTGTGAGATGTTAAATGAAAACGAAGAAGGAGCATAACAAATGTTAGAAGAGAGAAAAGTTCAGAAGGCGAAGATTACGCTGATGCGTAACCCGAAGTTCGCGTTGCTGTCTGGCGTGCTAATGGTTGGGCGTACTAGCGTAGTGGATAACGTACCAACTGCGTGTACCAACGGACGCGATGAGCGGTATGGGCGTGAGTTCGTGAAGAAGTTGCGTGACCCCGAGTTGAATTTCGTAGTGGCGCATGAGAACGGACACAAGATGTACCGACACCTGACCACATGGAAGAAACTCCATGACGAGAATCACAAGCTGGCGAATCAGGCTTGTGACTACGTGATTAACCTCATGCTCAAAGACCTCGACCCCACAGAGTCAGTTATTGCGATGCCTCGCTTCCCACAGGGGCATCCACTGGCGGGTAGGGTGATGGGCTTGGTTGACGAGCGATTCCGTGGCATGAACTCCAAGCAAGTGTTCGACATTCTCAAAGAGGAGCAAGAGGAAGGCGGCAGCGGGGGCGATGACGGCGAGGATGGTGGGTTCGATGACCATGACTGGCAAGATGCCAAGGACATGAGCGAGGAGGAGAAGAAAGAGCTTGAGCGTGAGATTGACCAAGCCATTCGCCAAGGCATGATGGCCCAACAGAAGATTGCGGGTACTGGAGCAGGTGGACTCGACCGAGAGCTTGCCGAATTGCTTGAGCCCAAGGTCAACTGGCGTGAGGTACTGCGTGACTTTGTGAAATCAATCTGCAACTCCAAGGACGCATCCTCATGGCGCAAGGTTAATCGTAGGTTCTTATCCACAGGCACGTATATGCCGTCGCTTATCGGTGAGAAGGTAGGCCACTTGGTAATCGCTATCGACACATCGGGTTCGGTGGGAGATGCTGAGCTTGCCGAGTTCTTATCCGAGGTTAAGGGTATTGCGGAAGAGGTAAACCCTGCGTGTGTGGACTTGCTGTACTGGGGTAGTTCGGTGGTGGGGCATGAGACTTATGGTGATGGGCAAGCCGGTGACATCATCAACTCGACTCGACCCAAAAGCGGCGGGGGCACAAGCCCAAGCTGTGTATCAGAGTACCTCAAAGAGAAGAACATCAAGCCCGAGTGCGTCATCATCCTGACCGATGGTTGCGTGGGTAATGACTGGGGTAGCGAGTGGACTGCACCTACGTTGTGGTGCGTTGTCGGCGACTACTTTGATGGCGAAGCCGCGAATGGCAAAACCATTCACATCAAGAACTAACAAATGTTAGAAACCAAGGAGAAACCAAATGAGTATCAGTGCATCAGCAGTGTTAGTGGAGTTGAACATCAGTGTGTGGCCTGCGTCCAAGTTGGACAGGGAAATCACCGACAAGGTGAACAGTGACGCATCAGCGGTACGTGGTGCATCGCAGACCAAGAAGAATCTGTTTGCAGGTACTTCACTACGCAAAGACATATCGGACTTTGCCGCAAGGGTTCGGCTGTATCACAACAGGCACACGTTGCCGTGGGCTGACAAGGGCGAGCGTATGTTGCCGACCAAGTTGTTCATGGAATACAAGCAGACCATGAATGGGTTCGAGCAGACATTCAACATGATGTGTCAGAACTTCTTCATCGAGTACCCGCGTCTTGTTGCAGAAGCACCTACCAACTTAGGCAGTATGTACAAAGCCGAGGACTACCCCGAGCTAACAGATGTTAGGTTGAAGTTCGGGTTCAAGCGCACAGTCAAGCCTGTGCCCGAGGCTGGTGACTTCCGCTTAGACATTCCTGCGTATGACTTGGAGGAGATGCGTGGTGAATTCCTGAAACAACAAGACAACAAGTTAGCCGAGGCTATGCGTGAGCCGTGGGATAGGTTGCATGAAATGTTGGTAGGTATATCGGAGAAGTTGACTGATGCAGAGGGTGATACCAAGAAGCGGTACCACGACACGCTTATATCTAACCCGATAGAGCTATGCAGTTTGTTGACCAAGCTGAACGTGACCAACGACCCCAAGTTGGAGGAAGCACGTAGACAGTTGGAGTTGACTATGTTGGGCGCGGACATTGAGGACATCAAGGAACATGCGGATTCTCGCGTCGAGTTGAAGTCCAAGGTGGACGAGATTCTCAAGCGTTTTGATTGGTAAGAACATAACATTTGTTAGGAGCAGACATGAATACATTAGAACTGAACAACGTAGAGCTTAGCGAGAAGACGGCCAAAGCTGTCAGAGATAGTAGCCGGGAGGTGAAGAGTGTGGATACGTTGATAGACCCAGTCGTGCAACGGCTGGCCGTGCTGAATCCTTTGTGGCGATTCGTAGTGGATGAGGTTTCGTACTTATCCGGCGATAACCTTAAAGCAACAGGGTTCGTAGTAATGGAAGCCGGTGAAGTACTGGGTACTATCAGCCGTGAGTATCACGGACGCGAGTATGTAATCCAAATCTCCAACGAGCGTATCAGTAAGGACAGAGTGCGCCGTGGCGGGTACAAGACTAAGGATGCGGACAAGGCTATTCTGAAAGCCAAGAAGATGTTCTTCAAACTCAAGCCAACCGAGCGTATTGAGAATTCTATGAAAGTTGCAATGAGTGTGATAGACCAACAGAAACGTAGGAAGGACAGGGAGAAGTACGACCACGCAAGAGTTGTGCAGGATGCCGCCCATAAATTTATTATGGGAACTGGTTTTTCTTTGTTCCTTGAGCATATCAAAACAATGGCAGAGTCCGAGCAAAACAAAATCAATAAAGCTCGCACAGAGCATGACCGCATAGATGAGGAGATGCTAACTATCGACAAGGTTAAGAGCCAATTCGAGAATGGCAAGACCGCGCTCGTCATCAAAGATGATGGTAAGTACCTAGTGAAAATAGGTGACGCTATCCAACTATATGATGATAATACGCTCCCCACCGACATGCGTGGCAAGCTAGGTATGTTGAAACTTGTGGAGGCCGAGGCATTCATAAGCAACACAGGTTGCCGCATCAATGATGAAGTGTTCGTATTGGTAGTAGAGGAGAGCTAACAAATGTTAGAGGGTAGCAAGTCTTGTATATATTGCAAGAACACCAAAACACTTGGCGAGTTCAGGGTTGGAAAAAGAAAAACAAAAACAGGGGTAACCACATACCTACGAGGGGACTGCAAAGATTGTGCTCGTGTGGTTAAAAGAGAGTGGACGAGAAGCAACAAAGACAAGGTCAAACAAAACTATCTAGTACACCGTACCAAGATACTGGAAAACAGACGCGCCGTGTTTGAGGCTAATCGTGAACTGAGAAACGCTGAGTGTCGTGAGTACTATTCAACACACAAGGAGCAACAAATAGCAAGAGCCAATAAAGCACGTATTGAGATGCGCGATTCTTATATCCGTGCTTTGTTAACACAGAACACAGCGTTGAACGCTAAATGGATACCCCCTGCCTTGGTGGAAGCCAAGAAACTACAACTGAAAATTTGGAGAATGTCACATGAAAAATGTTGAAGAACTGCGCACACAATTATCTGAAGTGTTTACTGGTTTGCAGAATGGAACTATCAAACACAAGGATGCCTCTGAGCTTGCGAACTTAGCGGGGAAGATGATTAACTCTGCCAAGGTACAGGTAGAGTACTACGCCCTGCGCAAAGAAGCCCCCCTGATTCCATTTTTGGGGGGAGCTACAAGAAAAACAACTAAAAGGGGCTAACAAATGTTAGAAGCAATTGCAAGCATTATGTTGACAGCGGCGCTGTTGGCACTGGGCGCTATCATGTTTGTAATTGTCTGCGCGTTCATTGGTTGGATGATTTACACAACACAGAACGGAGGCGATGATGACTGAAGAAGATGAAGCATTCAACGAGATTGAACGACGAGCCAAGCAACGCAAGGAGTCGGTGATGGCGGCTGTGCATACCCTTACGGAGTATCAGCGTGGATATGAGAATGGGTTCATTGATGGAATGCAAAAGCAAACCCAATCTGATGTGACAAGAATTATGAATGGCGGCATCCGCAACGACACCCTTGAAGAGGTAGCACAGCACATCGAGAAGATGAAAGGCTTTGGTCAGGACACCATCAGTTCGCTGGCAATCTATATCAGGGGGCTGAAGAAATGAAAGAAGAACTGACCAAGCTAATCGCCGAAAGCTATGACCGAGGTGTTAAAGACGCACTGGAATCAGTCATACAAGCTATCAAAGAACTGCGCCCCGCCATCATGCCGTTGGAGAGTATGGGCAGAGGTAAAGCCACACAAGAATGGTTTGATATTTTGGTAAAACACATTGAGGAGATGAATAAATGATTTGGCTACTTGAGGACTACGCACTGTGGCGTTTGAACAAAGACAAACAATGGGTGTGGTGTTGTAGCTGCACTAAGTTCTTACCTTGGTCAATGATTTATACCGTCCTTGCATGGACAAGGGAAAAGAAATGACGAAAGCGAGGGAAGCATGACACTACAAGAACAGCTTGAACAAGCCAAAGCGCAACTTAAAGAAATCAATGCTGGCAGACCAAAGGTTTACCGTGCATGGGAGGACACATGGGCTACGTTTCACGAAGACCCCGCCGCTTTTCACAAGGCACACGCCAGCTTGTACAGCTATGACATTGAAAAGAACAAAGTTTGGGACGAAGTTATTCGATTGAGAGACTTAGTTGAGGAGAAGCTATGACATTCAGAGAAACCACAATCAAATACATCAAGGATATTCTTAGACCAAAGACTATCTACGAAGTTGTTTACGCAGAACTGCAAGAGGCATACCTACGCAAGTTGGAAGCCGAGACCGCCGCTGAGTACGCAGATGCCACGATTCAATACAACAGTCGCCGAATCGAAAGGCTGAAGCAACGCCTGTTTGAACACGCAGAGGAGGACGTATGACACAAGATGAAATCCTTGAGATGGTTAGAGAGGCCGGAGGGTCTGACGTTGGAGGCCCCGGATGGACAACTTGGGTCGGCACTCAATCCACCGAATTTCTCGAACGCTTTGCCAAACTGGTAGCCGCCAAAGAACGTGAAGAGTGTGCAAAGATGCTAGAGACACACACCCCTACAACAACACCAACATGGGTGTCATACGCCGCCGCCATCAGAGCAAGGGGACAAGCATGAACCCACTACAAAATAAAACACCGGAGGAACGTAGGGCAAGCGCCGCTAAAGGTGTTGCCACAAGACAGAAGAATAAACGTGAGCGTGAAGCACAAAGACTTTTGGATATTGAACTACGAGACAGCTTGAAATGTGAGATCAAAGAACTTGAATTAAAACGCAAGGTTTTGGAACGTCATGAGTTGAGCGACAAGACTGCTCTGACATTGACAAGCAAAGTTTTGTTGAGTGAAGCCGAGATCGTCAGTGCGGCTAACCCTTATGAGTTAGCAACAGGCGTTTACTTCTTGATCGGTGGCAACAAGGTTGTTTATGTTGGGCAGTCAGTCAATGTGTACACAAGGGTTTCTGAGCATCATGACAAACTATTTGATAGCTTTGCGTTTATACCTTGTGAGAGGGAGATGCTTAACACCCTTGAATCTTTGTATATACACGTTCTGAGACCGCCCCTCAATGGCGATATGCACGGTGGAAAGCAAGCGCCGTTGTCTCTTAACAAACTCATGAGGATATTCGCATGATTGACAAACTTATCCTCAGCGCAGTGCTAGGCACAGTGGGATACAACGGACTCTTTCCTGACCCGCCACCACCAGTCACGCACCTGACGTTGAAACAAAAAGCAAAAGAGAAATCTATCAGCGCCATGTGCGACCGTAAGCCTAAGAGCAAGACAGCAAAAGATTTGTGTAGAAGATGGAAGGAGCAACAAAGTGATAGTACGAAAAGTGAGGGGTCAAAACAAAATCCACAAAATCATATTGTCTAAAACTGAAGCTGATGTAGTACGCAGGAGAGGTATTTCACTTGAGGAATATGTAAAGGTTCGACTTGTGCAAATTGCCAAGAAGCGTAGATGGAAATGGTTTTTTAATAAGGAGGAAACATGACACAAGAAAATGAAGAAGCACTGCTTGCAATGGGCATACAGTTTTGTGAGGTGAGTATGCGTAGCGGGTTAAACGTGGCACAAACAGTGGATAAGTTTTTGCACATACTCAATGAGTATTACGAAGATGACCCACTTGAAACACCCACAAATGTTTTGAAGTTTGAACCCAAACCCAAGGAGAAGAACAATGCTTGAACGCATAAGAACATTCTTTGGCAGGGTGATGGGACTGCATGAGAAGAAGAGAACTATCGTTGAGGTTGGTACGGCTTGGGCTTGTACCAAGTGCAGATTGGTATTTTTAACAAAGAGAGAAGGAGACAAGCATGACTGTGCAGAAATCTACAGGAACGGCATTTGATTGGAGAGGGCCAAGTGTTTTCTCAAGTGATGTGAAGATGAAACAGATGGCTAACGGAGCTAAAGCAGGGCAGATTGCAAGCCAACGAGCTATGGACAAACTCAATGAGAAAAAACAGATAGTTATCTACAGCAAAGGGAGGGAAAGTGCCAAGACCAAAGAGTGAGTTAACTAAGAGCGGCAAAGCGATTGGTATTCGATTGACCCAAAGTGAGCATGAAGAATACGAGCGGCTTGGTGGTGGTAAGTGGATACGAAAATTTTTACAAGAAAGCAGAGATAGGAGGAAAGCAAATGACAAACGACTTGAGAAGTCTTAGAGATAGTTGGCGCATAGCTATTGAGCATGACGGAAGTCATTGCCCAGTGTGCGACAGGTGGGGGCGTATTTATGGGAGATCAATCAACGAGACGATGGCAAAGTCTTTGGTGTGGTTGTGCCAAGCACCGTCTGACAACTTAGGGTGGGTTGACGTACCGTCTACCGCACCTCGCTGGTTGGTACGTTCAAATCAATTACCTACGTTGAAGTGGTGGGGGTTGGTGGAGCGTGAGCCTAGATCGGAAGATTCGGATGCTAAGTACTCAGGTATGTGGCGACCAACAGATTTAGGCAAGGACTTTGTTTACAGCGGTGTACGGGTACCCAAGAAAGTATTTACCTACAACAACGTGGTGGAAGGTCACAGCAGTGAGACTGTATCTTTGCCCGAATGTTTTAAGGAGTACTTCAGCTACACCGAAGTTATGAACTCACGTTTCTCTGACAGGTAAACATATGGCAACACCCGAATCAAAAGTTAAAGACAAGATCAAGAAGATTCTCAAAGCACACAACGTGTACTACGCCATGCCTATGGGCACAGGCTACGGCAATGCAGGTGTGCCCGACTTCTTGTGTTGCGTGAACGGATGTTTTGTAGCGGTTGAAGCCAAGGCAGGTAAGGGCACTACGACTGCGCTACAGGATAAGAACTTGCAACAAATCAAAGACAGCGGAGGTCACGCATATGTTGCCAATGAGAACAACATTGAAGAGTTTGAACAGTCAATCAAATTAATCATAGGAGGGTAATCATGGGAGTTATGAAAGAGAAATTGGAAGCCGTTATGAACGAATGGAACAAGGAGGATGAAGTGCAAACAAATAAAAAAGTACCGCTATCTAAGAAGATCATTGACTACGTGTTGAAGAATCCAAACACTACAGCATTGCAAGTAACCAACTACATCATGCGTACGTACCCCGATACGATAAAGGCGAATATATCGTCCATACTGAAACAACTTTCAGATAGAAACCATTTGGAGCGGGAGTATTACTTTGACACAGTAGCGCATAGATCGTCATACAAGTACAGAGTACCAAGTGAAGCTAAGAAACAAGAGCTTGAAGCCGTGCGTAAAGCCGAAGATAAAGCCAGCAAAGAACGCTTGGGGAAGATGAGATTGCAAGCAGAAGCGGCACGTGCGGCTAAAGCGGCAAAGAGAGAAGAGCGGTTGAAAGCGCCCGAGGATGTGGGTACTGGGGTAAATGCAGGGTTGAGTGCGGCACTACCAGCACCCAAGCGCAACAGCGCACAAGAAATCTTGGACAGCTTGAGCATCACACAAGC
>Ga0209358_10001483_pt1 | contig 18572 bp, 11 predicted proteins | sample LauGreFa1BDMLBSN_2_FD_187574 | JGI IMG/M metagenome (GOLD analysis project Ga0209358, IMG submission 187574) | Freshwater lake microbial communities from Lake Michigan, USA - Fa13.BD.MLB.SN (SPAdes) (version 2) | ecosystem: Environmental > Aquatic > Freshwater > Lake | place: Lake Michigan, USA... | reverse complement strand
CTTGTACTTGTCCTAGCCTTTCTCTATCTTTATGTAAAACAGAAAATACAGCATTAAAATTATTTTGAACAAGTCTCGGTAGGTGATTCTCCCTACTATCTTCTTTTCTTGGTACTTGTCCGCTACTCATTTTTTCGCGCCTTATTATATAATGAAAAGAATTAAATACCTTCTTTAAATTATTTTCGACAGTAAATAATAACATATTACTTGCATCTCTTTCTGCTAATCTTATTGCTTCTGCTTCTCTTGCTTCTTCTTTTATTTCTGCTTCTTTTATTCTTGTTGCTTCTATTCTTGCTTCTTCTTTTGCTTTTGCTTTTGCTTCTGCTTCTGCTTCTGCTTTTTTACTTGCTTCTTCTTTTGCTTTTGCTTCTGCTTTTTTTCTTGCATCTTCTTCTAATCTTTTTTGTTCTTTTATTCTTGTTGCTTCTTCTTTTGCTTCTGCTTCTGCTTTTTTACTTGCTTCTTCTGCTAATCTTTTTTCTTCTTCTGCTAATCTTTTTTCTTCTTCTGCTAATCTTTTTTCTTCTTCTGCTAATCTTTTTTCTTCTGCTTCTTCTAATCTTTTTTCTTCTTCTGCTTTTTTTCTTGCATCTTCTACTTTTTTAATCTCTTCAATCTTTTCAAAATTTTCATCTTTGTAAAGACAAATACTTTTATATATATTATATATATAAATAGCCTTATCATAATTTTTAGCTATATTGTCTTTTATATTAATATATAATACTGTTAAAAAATCATAAATTAAATTATCTTTATTTTTACTTGTAGATTTTTTTATTATATAGTAATCTATAATACCTTCATGTGATAATTCTTTTTGAGTATATTCATCATCTTTATTCGTCGGATTTATTTCTAAATTAATAAGTATATTTTTAATTAATTCCTTAAAAAATTCATCGTATGATTTTAGAATATCATCAAAGTCTTTCATATATTTTATATTTTCTGAATCTACGTTGCTCCACGATTCAATATGCTTAATTATATTTATAACAAAATCTTTATTAAAAATTTTTGCATAATTATTATTATCTTGAAGTTTTTGTAAATTAATAAGTATATTCAAAAAATAATAAAATAACCTATATAATATATATATTTTTATACGCTTTATTTTAAAATCGTCTGTTAGATGATTACCTTTCTTATAATCTAAATTTACAATACGATATATATTAAATTTCCAAATTAATAAAACATTACTATTATCATTATTATTTGTATTGGCAGAAGATGAATCTAAAAAATACACATAATTATGAATAGCTTTAATATTGTTATCAGTTAATCCCTCATTTTTAATAAAATTTTTATTATATTTTTCATCATTATTAATTAAAGCTATAGATTTATTTTCATCTAATTCTGAAGAAAATTGGACAATTTTGTCTAATCCTGTATTTTCTTTACTTAAAATTAAAGCAATAAGCTTATTCTCTAATAATGTATCACTATAACATAAGAAATCTATGATAATATAGCTTTCGCGAATATTTTTAATATTTTGAATTAGAAGAATATCTCCATCAGTTAATAAAATTTTCTTTATATTAACATCCCTTTCTTTTTTAGTAGATAATTCTAAAAAATTATTTTCGTCACGACTAAAAACTTTTTTTTCATACTCTTTAAACATAACAGAATAATTATCAAGTAATTTATTTTTAAAAACTTGTTGTAAATTTTGAAAATCATATTTCATATCTACAACTAATTTAGCCGCTGGCTTAGCTGCTTGTTTAGCTGCTGGCTTAGCTGCTGACGTATTTCCTTTCTTCATTATAATATTATAATATTATAATATAATAATATAATAAAAAAGATATATTATTGATATATCTTTTTCAATTTATCTAGGGTAGTATCGTATAATGAATTATATTCTTGATTATAAACATAAGGAATCTCTGTGTAATTATCATCTAGTATAAAATCAGTATCATCATAGTCCTCTATTATAGAAAATATTACGAAAAATGTATCTTTGCTAGTAGCTTCTGAATCTGTATCAATTCTATTATTTCTTTTATATATAATATTATAAAACGAACTGTACGATTCTATAGTAAATTTACTACCGACACTGGTATAGTTTTTAAAATATACTTTAAATTTATTACTTATATTTTTAATAGTTATAAAATGATTTATATTGTTGCTAGTAAAATCAATATCTATTGGAGCAAAACCTTTATTATATATGGATATTTTATTATCTTTTATAATTTTCTTATATGTATCATAATCATCAGGATTTAAAACTATATTACTCAAATCTATAGTTGTATTAAATGGTTTTGCCTCTTTGCCATCAGCATCTTTAATACCATATAAATGCAATTGCACTTCTATACTTGCGTCTCCTCCGCGTATTTTTTGCAGTGTATAGGCACCCTTGTATTTTTTTATAGGATAATATTTATTTTTATCTTTAATATATTTTTTATTATTTTCATCAATATATATATATTTCCTATTACCAGAAACAGTATCTATATGAGAACGCACATACATATTATATAATCTATTATTATATAATATAATAAAATATAATAACAAGCCTGTGAAATCATAAATCAATTTAATATTTACAATCCAAGCGGTTTAATCCATATGGGAACACAGATGTTGTCATTTTTGACACTATGCGAAAAGAAGCAATCGCATTTAAAATTACATTGTTTGCCTCGCATCGGTCTGACCTTCGTAATATTCTCTGTAGTCGTAGCCGCCGCTAACAAATTCCCAGTTTCTTTTTTAAAATACGGGTTTAATTTGTATATATATATGGTGTGAATAAATGAAATATACACTAATAGCGATATTGTTTTTAGCATATTCAACATTATATATTCAACCTTATATTTGTATATATAATATTATATTTATATATAATATATATATTGATTTGAAAGAGATGAACGATGATGACACTAAGGAGCCGAAGACATATTTTATAATGACGAATGAAAAGGGTGATTACGGATGTATGACCTTTACGGATTATGATATGTATAAAAGCAGTCTTGAAACATATACTAAGCTTGGCTGGATAGACTAACAATAAGGACAAGGCAAATCAATATTTTTTTAATTCATTATAATAAGAATGGCAACTATATTATCAACAAGAGAGACACGAATCGCAAGAGATAAGACGAATATATTGAATGAAAAGCAATGTAAGACATTTATAAAAGATTACAGAGACTATATCAATGGCAAAATATCTCAATTTAAACACCCTAAGACGCGCGCCCAAATTAAAGAAGCTGCAAAGGTCAAATATTTATATAACAAATGTGCCGAAAAATACGAAATTGGCTCATCAATGAAGTCTGTGAGCGTGTCTAAATTGAAAAAAATGATGAGTAAAAAAACTAAAACATTACAACAATCTAAAAGTTTATCAAAATCATCTTCAAAAAGTTCGGATTTATTAAAATATGAGAAATATATAAGTATTAAAGGGGATGATGATATAAGAGATATACTATATTTACCAAACATAACAACATTTAAAAGCCATCGTAATTTAATCAGAAGATTATTCAGCGTACCTATAAGTGTTAAAAAGGGGATAATTGTATTAAAAGAACATTTAAATGATCCTAATAATCACGAAGATTATGCGATAAGTTATCGCGAATATGTATGGGAAATATCAAAATTAATAGCGATTTATGATCCTTTTATTAATAAAAGTGTCTACAAAAAATATATAGAAAATTACTTTATTATTAATAATAATTACAATATAGAAATTTTTATAGATTATTGTATAAAAGTGTATATTTCTGCTATATTTGAAGATACAAGAAATCTCAATATGGGTAATTTTACATACGAAGATAACTATAGAAGAGTAACAACTACTAACGGATTTTATGCCAGATTATCGCAGTGTAAATATGAGTATTATGCTTTATATTATGTTAATGAAACAATTTCATATCTTGCTTATACAATGCCAGAATTAATGAGACAGTTAATAATTATTAAGAATTTAATTACAAATCTATTAGATAAGAACTTTGCTATAGAAGACCCTAATGTATCAATATCATTAAGTCAAAGTAGTAGCAATTCAAATAGTGATAATACGACAAATGATTCAAGTATGAATACAATTTATCGTAAGTTGGGGAAAAAAGAATATGTCAAATATATTATGAATAACGGAAATAATCCGCAAACAGTAAATGACGAGGAACTTTATTCAGGTTATAAATGGAATGAACTATCCATTAATAAACTCCGTATGGTAGTTAAAATATCTACAAAAATAAATAATAAAGTATTTACATATGCTTTTTATGCTAGAAGTTTATATAAAGATTGGAGAAATGCTATAAAAAACAAGAAGCCATTTATAAATCGTTTAACTAATACTCCATTTACAGAAGATGATGAAAGAGAAATACTACGCATTTTAGAAAGAAAATATCCTTTAATAGAAAAACCAAGATTAGAATATGGAAGAAATGATATACATTATCAAGAACCTGAGATAGTTCGCATAAATGGTATATATTTTTGGTGTATAAATATATGGTTTAATTCAGGAACACGCGAAAATACTAATTTTATTAAAATAGTTTCAGTACATTTTATAGAATATCTGCAGATATATCACGAAGATGGAATAAATATAGAATATAATCCAGCATTTTTATTTGAAAACATAAATAAGTTGAAAAAAGAAAATAAAATAATTGGCAAAAAGATGCCATTTAAATTACATCCAGCATTTGCCAAGTATTATAATTCATATATAACAACCGAAGAGCAATATAAAGACTTTTTCACATTAATAAGTAGGTCTGTATAATTATAATATTATAATAAAATTATAATGCGTGTTTAATCTTATCAAAAAAATCTTTATAGTCATTATAATTATTTATCAATTTTCCATCATACTCTTTTAAGACGGCTAATGGTTTTAAAGGTATTTTTTTGCCAAATGTTTTGTTATTTCTATGAAGTAATTTAATATTATCAAATAAATAATTATATATGTATGCGGCATCTATATCTCCGTTAAAATCTGGTAGTCTTTGAGGAAATTCCACAGATATTCTTATTTTTATCAAATCAAGTAATAAATTCAACCTATTGGGCATTTTTAGTATGTACTTAAATGTTATATAAAATTTATCTCTATTATTGTCAAAGAAGGATATCTCCATCTTAATATCACTTCGTCCTTCGCCTTGTTTAGGTTTTTTTATAGTAGGATATAACTTTTCCATAGCAATCATTATATTCTCTTTATCATTGTCTGTGAATTGTCTTCTATTGTAAGGATTTACAAATGGAGCACCATTTTTAACAGCATTTCTCCAATATTGATATAATGTTCTAACATAAAAGGCTGTTCCTTTATTGGCAGAATCTTTTATTATTATAATATTTCTTAGTTTACTCAGTGGCATATCATCCCATTCATCTCCCAAAAAAGGTTCAGAATCATTATTTAAAACATTCGGGCCTTTCAATTCATCTAATATTCTTGCTTTTTCATCTCTGGCATTTCTATGATACATATCTATATTGGCTCTTGATTGAAAATGCGTATGATTACTTGAAGAACTTCGCATAGGAGCAATAGCAGAATCAGTCCATGTTATGGATTTACTAACAGAAACAGAATTATCATCGTTATTATTATATAGTATATTAATTATATCTTTAGTTACTAAAGAATCAACTATTTCCAAATGTTTAATTGCTAAATCTCTATTAACATTTCCAAAACTTGGCGCGGGTAAACCATCTCTAATAAGGACAAGAATCAATTGTAAGGCGACATATCTTTCTTTATTATCATTTAAAAGTCTAATAACATCATCTTTATTATGATTGTTTTGAGATTCTAAAATAATATTAGAAATTTCGTCTAATGCTTCAGTATTTAATCCATAGCATCTAAGTTCTTGAGAACTTCCATAATATGCATCTTTCCACATTCTAGATAAAATTGTTTTAGTATTTTTAATATTAGCAATCATAGCATTATCATTATTCCATATATGAAACGGGTTATAAGCATAACCATTTACCCATCCGTGCGATCTTGTTAAAATATCAGCAGATAATACACTATTGTGATAAATAGTAGAAATAATTAAATTAAATTCTTGTAAAATATCGTGATAAGAATCTATATAAATATTTTGACCTCGTGGAGGACGATTATTATTAAGATAGGCATTCAGTTTATTATAAGCATTTTCTAAATTTATTGGCCTGGAAAACAACGATGCTATTAAATCTTTATTCTGTGTAGGAGTATTGAAAGGAATATATACAATAGATTGAACTTTTTCAAAAGTATCCAAAATAATCTCGTTATCTTTAGAAGATGACGATGATGAATTAGAAGATGAAGTATCTATACCCAGTTTTTTCTTACATTTTTCATAAATGAATTTTATTCTTTCTTCATTGTTAAGAAGTTTACCAGTTCTTGGATTGTTAATATTTAACATCTTTCCTTTTTTATACTCTTTATAATCTTTAATAAAAGCTAAACATTGTGTATCGTTTAAATTATTATTTTTATCTTTCTTAAAAGTACTTGTTTGAGCGGACGACATAATCTAATAATATAGGAGATAATAAATGATTATAGTACATTTATTTATTCTTTACTTTCTAATTTGCGAGTCTTATATATTTAATTTTTTGTTTACACCCTTGAACATTTAAAACGCCGACCTAATCCAGATATTTTTTAGGTTTTCGCTTTCTTGTTGATGGTCTTTTTACATATTTTTCACTTCTATCATATGCTCCTTTTATTAGATTTTTATAAATATGTATTGGTATTTCATCTAATACATCTTTTACATTATTAACTAATTCATCATATGTTAATCCTTTTTTCTTTTGTAATCGTGATTTCAATACATTAAAATATCCCTCTATGGCATTTGTATAATGTTGATATGGAACAGCATATAATAAATTATTATTCTTTTTAATTACATCCTTTACAAGTTGATTTCTATGACTACTCGCATTATCTAAAATGATTAATTTATTTTTATATTTTACATTTATAAACTTGTTAATAAAATCAACCATTCTATTACTATCAATACCTCCTTTTTTATATACCTCATATCCAATAACACCTTTTAAAGAAATAGCAAATATCCCAGTATATTTTTTGAAAACTTCTTGACTTTCCGTTTTCACTACACACCTTTTACCTAATTCTTCATAACATTTTCTTCTAATCATAAATGAGTTTAATGATGTTTCGTCGATACAAATAATATCATCCAAACTATATTGTTTTACCTTGCTATAAAACTCTTTAAGTTGATTTTTAATTACAATAGGTTTTTTATATCTTGTTTTTGGAACATGTCGTAATCGTGTTTGTTTTAGTGTAATATTAATATCTCTTACAACTCTACCTAAATGAACTCTTGATAGTGTTAAGTCTGGATATTTATTCTTTAATTTGACTAATAATTCATCCATAGTAATAGTTTTATTTTGTTTGAGTTGTTGCTTTATAAATGAAATATGACTATTAGTAATTTTATATGATGTATAATCTCTTTTCTTTCGTGTAATATTATTAGTAGATTTATATTTATCTACCCATCTCATCAAACTTCTTTCAGAACAACCAAATATTTTACAAGTTTGCACTTGATTTTTAGAATGGGATAAATAGTATTTAACTGCTGATAATTTATAATCGTTACTTTTATGAGTAGGCATTTTATTATAATATCTATATGTTATAATAAAAAAATTTAATAAATAGTATTATTTTTATATTTAATTAATAATTTTTATTTTAAATTGTATTCAGATAAATTCTTTCCAAAAGTCTTTTTTGAATAACGCAATTATTTTATAATTTACTGTTAGTTGGCATACAGCACAATATTCCATTAATCTTCTAAATTTATCACTATCAAACGCTTTTTTAATATTTTCTAAATTTTCTTCTTTTTTATCTACAATTCCATAAGCAAATTGAGTTAATCCATATGTACCTTCTTTGTCTATTACAGAACCAATTGATTTAATGCGACCATTACTCCACATAAATTTTTTTATACCAATATGACCATTATTTTTTGATGAATATCTATGTTTTATTTCACTTTTAGAATTAATAGTATATACACAAGGATATTTGTATTCATCTGATTTTTCTTTTGACATCCATTTTTTACGAATTTCATATAATGATTCGCTATGTAATACTTCACATTTTTCATCATCTTCTTTTGCCAACAATTTTTGAACTAAATCATATTGACCATTAGGTATAAATTCTAATTCTCTAATATTTATATTCATAGTTTTACAATCTTCAAACTTAATTTTTGTTGTAGTATAATTATTATTATTTTGAATAACATACCAATCATATCTTGTTTCAGCTTTAAATGTTGCAATTCCATCAGATTCATTATGAATTTCTAAATATAACATATTTTTTTCAAACATTTCTTTTTGTAATTTTTTAAATTTACCATTTACATTTCTCCATCCAGATGGATGGACCACACAAATGAATCCGTGTGGTTTAGTTATTTCAAATGATTGTAATACAAACTTATCCCATAATGTGCCATTTGATGCTCCATTAGAATTTTGATAAGGTGGATTACCAATAACAGCATCAAAACCATCAATATCCCATTTTTCTTTAATATCTAATTCTAATGTATTACCTTCATTGTAGTTTAATTTATACTCATTATAAGGGTCTATCAATAATTTACAGATAAAGATATTGGTAGAATTAATATCACTGAAATACAAGCACTCTTCTACAATTGTTCTATATCTTTCTTTTTCATCAGGAATAGTTTTCTCAAGACCATTCATAAATCTATCAATTATATCTACAATAAAACCGCCTTTTCCAGCACAAGGTTCAAACACTTTCTTTATATATGTCCAGAATTCAACAGGTATTTTACCTAACATTTCTTGTCTTAACTTGAATGGTGTAGAAACTTCGGCATTACTTTTCTTTTCAAGTTCTTGTGGTATTAAATACTTGTCAATCAAGTTGGATAGTTCTCTATTATTTTTAATATTTTTCATAAATAGTTCTTTCACTGTTCTAATAATCTGATTAGTTTCTTTGTCATCTTTCATATACTTCATATACACATTTATAAATTTTTTTATTATTTTTGAATCAATTGATTTACCCCACCAACTTTTAGTTTGGTCAATTAGGATATTATACACATATTCATTCTTTTCAATTAATTCAAACATTTCTACAAACGATGTTTCTTTATCATGAATTGTTAATAGACATATAAGAGGAATAATATGTTTTAGAATATCCATATAGTTTATTTGTTTTTCTTCTTTTTCATCTTCATTGCTTGTTTCTGATGATGTATCTATGTCTTCATTATCAACTTTTGTTTTTTCAATACCCTTTTTAATTTTTTCTTTTTCTTCATCTTCCTCCAAAAGTTTATCTATTAATTCTTTTTGTTTTTTCGTAGGTGTTGTATTGCTAAACATAGCATTAAATATTTTTTGTTCTTCTTTTGTAAGTAATATTTCCTTAAAACGAAGACGATTTAGGAAATGATTAAGAGCATTTTCAGTATTAGACGAATATAATTCATATACATTTTCACATAAAGCAGTAATTTTAGAAACATCATTTCCAAAAGAAGGCATCCAATGATCACCATTTAAATTGATAAGTCTTTCTTGTAGAATGAATTTTGTAGCGTCTCTTGGATGAATATCTGGTTTTATCAATGAAGCATAATTGATTACAGAAGTTTCAATTACTCTATGAATATTTAAATCTATCACAAAACCACATTTTTTATTTTTTCCTTCTGTCATACAACGAAACATCATCTGATAAATCATATCAAATCCCATGCTATTATTTAGTAATAATACAATGTCACAATTATCAATTGATACCCCAAGACTACATTGTTTTCCACTTAATACTAAGACTCCTTTCTTTCCACTATTTCTTGCTTTGATACGTGCTTCTTCAATAGATTGTTTAGGATTATTAGTTATTTTACTATTAATACTAATTATTTCATAATCTGGAATAACATTATTTCTTTCCAAGAGTTTTATTGTTGCTTTTGAAATTTTATCAATATTATTTTGAGGTAAAAATGCCATAATAATCATAGGTTCATTATGAAAATCTCCTTCTCCAATAAATCGCGAATCTATTGTTGGGTCTTTACATATTTTTTCAATCCTTTTCATAAATACAATATCATCTGGATAATCTTTATCAGGAATTCCAAATTTATTTTTTTTTCCAAAAACTCTATACCATAATTTTAAATTTTCTCCTTCATTTTGAAACTCTTCCTTTATTACTACATTAGATTTATCTGTTTCTTCGTCTTTTTTTATAGCTTGTTTAAGAAGGAAACAAGCATCGGGAGACCATCCATAATTATTATTTTGTGTATCATTTATTATTTCAGATACAACATCTGGATTGATTTCATCTGTTAATAACCACAATTCTGGATATTTTGAATATTCACTAATTATACTATCTTGGGAATATTTTAAAATGATATTTTGAATACAATCACCATGTTTTTCTACTAATCTAATTATGCTACCTTCATTTGTAATATTTTTACAAAGTTTTATATCTTCTAAATCCCATAAAATCCAACAATCTTTTGGAATATTATAATCATTTATTGGTTTAGAATATGTTGCTGTAATTTGAACTGTGAATGCTTGTTTTCCATAAAATTCTAATGTTTTCTTTGCTAATTCTGTTGTTCCTCCATTATGACTTTCATCAAGGAATCTTATATCAAAAGACATTTTCTTTAACCATGCAATACTTTTTGTTTTTTCCTCACTATGTTTAGTTTTATCATGTCCTTTATTAATTTTAGTTTGTAAGAATTGTTTAGAACAAATAATAATATTTTTTTTGGTTAAATTAGGTTTTTTATTTTTTCCATTTAATATGATAATATTAAAGTCTGTTAATTGAATACAATCTAATACTTTTTTTTGTTGGTCTATTGTTTCATTCGGTGCTGTTGTAATTATTAAATAATTACATTCTTCTTTATCTATACTATCCTCGATAATACAACCTCCAATAATATAACTTTTCCCACTTCTTTGAATATGACCCCACAGAATTTTTTTCTTTCCACTATTTTTCATTTTAAGTGTTTTCAAGACACCAAGATGTTGATGCATTTTTAAACATAATGTAGTTTTATTTGAATTAATAATATTATCAATAGGAGTTTCTCTATAGAATATTTTGAATTGATGGTATGATTGGTTTAAGTCATTCCAGTCAATTATAATAGTATCTTCTTTTTCTAACAATGATTTTAATTGATGGTTTGTTTTTTCTACATTATTTTTCATAGTTTCAAAATCACTTCTATTTCTAACACATACGCATAACGACATAGTAAATTCTTCATCTTGATACTGTTTAAAATTGGTTAATATTTTATCTATATCCAACTTTCCAACTTGTGTTTTATTTAAATTTTTTGATGTTGTTACTAATAAGTCTTTTTCATTTTCTTTACAAATACCAGTTAGATCAGATGAATCTCCTTTATCTTTTAAATTGATAAGGTTATCTTCTTGATTGTAAAATACATCTTTTATTGTAGTATTTTTTGTTATAGTTTTTTCATTGTAATTACCTTTACAAATATCGTATGACTTTATTTTGTCTATTAATCCAAGTCCAGCGAATAATCTTAATAGAGATTCTTGTTTATCTTTACCAACCCAAGGTTCTTTTAACCAAGTTATAATATTATTTTCTTCATACAATTGAAGAAACTCATAAAGGTCTTTGAACGTGTTCATGTTATATGTTTGATTAATTGTTTCTTCATTTTTTAAAATCAATTTTTTCAAATTTTTTAAATTTAAATCATTAATAGTCTCTTTTACTTTTTTATCTACCATTGTTTGAATTTTATTTGAATAATTTTCACAAGGTTTTTTCCTCCTTTTATGAGAATCATAATGAGATTTTTGAGAAAATTCTTTTCCACATCGTTCGCAAGAATATTTTGACATACTTTATAATATATTAATATATATTATATTTTTAAATCAATTTTTAACTTTTTTTGTTAAAAATAATCTAAATTAATTTTTAGCAAAAGTCGGTGTTTTAAATGTTCAAAGGTGTAAAAAATGATTATATCGTTATAATAGATATATAATGAATTTTAACTTTGAATCTATTAATGCTGATCCTTTAGGTTTTATAAAGAATAATAAAAAAAAAAATATTATTGAATTGCTTATTATTGCCGATAATGCTTTTTTCAATGGAGATAAATCTATTTTAAAAGATGATATATATGACATTATAAAGGATTATGTTCGCAAAAAATATCCAAAAGACCCTTATTTAAAACATATAGGTGCTGATGTTGATAATAAGGTAGTTCTTCCTTATTATATGGGTTCTCAAAATAAAATCAAAGACAGTGAAGAAGAAATAACAAAATATAAAAAACAATATAAAGGCCCATATGTAATTAGTGATAAACTTGATGGTGTAAGTTGTCTTATTGTATATAAGAAAACTGAAAATAATAATTATGATATTAAATTATATACACGAGGAAATGGTACAGAAGGTCAAGATATTAGTCATTTACTGACATATATAAATGGATTTCCGAGTGTGTCTAATATATTATATGATTATCTTGCTATAAGAGGAGAACTAATTATTTCAAAAGAAAATTGGGAAAATCTTAAGAAAGATGGAGAAAATGGGGCAAATCCGCGTAATACTGTATCGGGGGCAATAAATTCTAAAACTCTAAATAAAAAAATATTGAATGCTATAGATTTTGTATGTTATACTCTAATATCGCCAATTGACCCAAAAATTAAAAATGGTTTAGAAATCTTAAAAAAAATGAAATTTTTAGTAGTGAATCATATAGTTAAAGAAGATATAAATCTAGATATATTATCAGAAAATCTTCAAAAATCAAGAAATAACAAATATATTATAGATGGTATTGTAATAAATGATATAAGTAAAAATTACGAAATTGAAAAGGGTAAAAATCCGACACATTCATTCGCTTTCAAATCTATTCATACTCTTGAAAAAGTTGAGGTTATTGTTCGTGAAGTTGAATGGAATGTATCAAAAGACAAATATATGAAACCTATTGTTAAGTTTGATGAAATATTATTGGATGATGTTAAAATAAAACAGGCTACAGGGTTTAATGCTGGATTTATAGAGAAAAATGTAATTGGTCCTGGCTCTCGTATTATTATTATTCGCTCTGGAAATGTTATACCTCATATTAATTCAGTATTAACTAAATCTGCTTCTGGAATTCCAAGTATGCCCGGAGTCGTAGATATTAATTATAAATGGAATGATACGCATGTCGATATTATTATGATAGATGATGGTAATAAAAATAGTAAGTATGATATCAAAAACATAATATATTTTATGAAAACTATAGAAATAGATTATATGGGACCCGGAAATATAGCAAAAATATATAATGCTGGGTATGATGATTTAAATAAAATAATTAATATTAAAAAAGAGGATTTACTGAAAATTGAAGGATTTAAAAATAAGAGTGCTGACAATATTGTAGAGGCATTGAAGAAGATTAAAGAGGTTGATTGTAATATTCTAATGGATGCTTCTAATATTATGGGACGCGGTTTTGGTTTAAAGAAAATTAAGAGTATTACTGATATATATCCTGAAATCTTAGATAATACAAAGACGGGGCGTAATAAGGCACTTAAATTAAAAGTTGCTGAACTTATAAAAATAAATGGTATAGCAGAGACAAGTGCTAAACTATTTATAGATAATCTACCTAAATACTATGAGTTCTATGATAATCTGGGATTTAAATGTAAAGGCGATAAGAAACCTCAGGTAATAATGGGTAATATTAATACTAATTTAAAAGATAAGACATTTATATTTTCAGGTTTTAGAAATAAAGACTATGAAAAAATAATAGTAGATAATGGTGGTAAAATAACGACAAGTATATCTAAAAATACGCATTATTTAATAGTAAAAAATAAGGACGAGAATACTGCTAAAATTATCAAAGCACGCGAATTAGGAATAACTATATTAAATGTGGAAGATTTTACGAAAATGTTATAAAATGTTTTGAAAGTCATCGTGGTATATCATAGTATATCTTGGTATCTCATGGTATATCATAGTATATCTTGGTATCTCATGGTATCTCATGGTATATCATAGTATATCTTGGTATCTCATGGTATCTCATAGTATCTCATAGTATCTCATGGTATCTCATAATATATCATAGTATCTCATGGTATCTCATGGTATCTCATGGTATCTCATAGTATCTCATGGTATCTCATGGTATCTCATGGTATCTCATGGTATCTCATGGTATCTCATAGTATATCTTGGTATCTCATGGTATCTCATAGTATATCTTGGTATCTCATGGTATCTCATGGTATATCTTGGTATCTCATGGTATCTCATGGTATCTCATAATATATCATAGTATCTCATAGTATATCATGGTATCTCATAATATATAATTGTAAAATATATATATATAATTAGATAGTTTCAATGACATCTTATTATACTTATAATGTTTTCCCTTATGGTACTTATGAAATATCGGCGGCTATTTTATTGCAATATAATAACAATACTGTATATCCTGATATAACTAATCTTATTAAAGACTATTCTGTTTTTTTAGAAGAACATATTAGATATTGTAATGATTTTTATATTAGCAGTCGTACTAATAATTACAATAAAATTATAATAGAATGTATGGCTAAATCTGATCATATGGATATATTAAATAGTAATTCAGAATTTCTGGCAGATATGAAAAAAAGATTAAAAAATATAGATACTACGTTAGATATATTTTATTCTAATAATCTTAAAGATATACTAAGAAAAATACTGTGGAGACGCTACAGTATATATAAAAAAGAAATATCAACATATTTAATATATTAAACTTATCATATATGCTATCGAGGATATTACTTATTATGATGTAATTTTAGAAAATACGAATATTACTGAATAATATATTACTAATAATCTAAATAATCCAAATAAAAGTTCAAATATTAAAAATTTATATTAATATATAATATGAGCAGATCTAAAAATAAAAAAAATAAAATAACATTAACTGAAAATAAAATATCATTAACCGATGCTTTCTTTTTAAAACAGCCGTCTGAAATTAATCGTTTATGGGAAAAGAAACAGAAGGAGAAGTGGGAGGAAGAACAAAAAAGAGAGGAAATCGAACAAAAAAATATGCCAAAAGTAAGGGGACCAACGAAGACAATATATGGTCGACGATTCTTTTATAGTTATGAAAGAAATAAATGGTATCCATATTATCAATGGGATCATTATTTAAGGGAAGGCGGGTTACATACGACATATAAGCAACTGCGAAGGACTATATATATTAGTGATAAAATGTCAGAACATCTTGATAAACACGGTGACTATGTTTTTAGTAAACAAGAAAAAGAAGCATGTGCCGCACGGATCCGCAAACAAGATAAAAGTATGAAAGAGTCCAAGTCGATTTCGCAGGAATCAAAGGACGCGTATCTGAGTAAGAATGAAAATAAAATGCGGTATGATCAAATAATGTTCGAAATATACAATGATGAGTTTAATGATAAAGACAAGAAGGAAAAGTGGGAATGGGTTGCTAAAAATAAAGAAAAATGTTCTAATAAATGTTATTGTTCTATAATGGGAGGAAAAAAGAAAGTTGCTAAAACTCGTAAATCTGCGACTTTAAAGAATGTTAAAAATGTAAAAATTACATCTAAATTATTTAGATAAGTATATTTAAACAATCTTTTACACCTTTTAACATTTAAAATGCCGATTTAACAGCAAAATAAATATCTAAAGGTAGTAAAAATATGGTTATTACATAGCGTGGACTATGTATGAATTCTCGTAAATATGTCTGGTCTTCTTCCTATTGTAAATATACTCTTTACAATATTTAACATATTTTGAACAGCGTTCTTATCTCTATTATGAATTATCTCGCATTTCTGCTTATCCTCTTGATGAGAAAGTAATCCATTAACAGTTATTTTTTATTAACTTTGATATCATTTGGTTTATGACTTTGTCTTATCATAAATGGTGATATTTCGCAATTGCAACAATTACATAGTTTAGATGTCCTAAATTCATTTACTAAATAGGTTCTAAATCCAGCATTCTTAAATATTCTTCTAAACTTTTTACAAATTGTTGGTTCTATCCCATATATATTACTACTACCTTTATCATAATCACCCATTATAAACAATACATCATTAGGTTCTCCAAACTTTTTAGTAAAGTTCTTTATCATTTTACTCTCACTTTTTTGTGCATTGATATACCTGTTTAATTTGAACTTTCTAAAAAAGGTCTTTTCATAATGAGAAAATAACAATAGGTTCAATTTATTTTTTTCAATCAAGTAATTCTTGAACTTATCATAATTGCAAGTTCTTTTATTATGACTACTTAAAACGCTCTCAATTTCTTTAATATTTTTACCATTTATAAAGGTTGTATTATTAACTTCTTCAATAATTTTATTATATTTTTTTGTTCTTGTTTCTAATCTTCTTTGATTTTGAGTATATCTAAATGTTTCTAAATTACCATCATTATCTTTGCTACCACAATAAATTAAATCACTACAACCCGGATCTACGCATACTATCTTTTTACTTCTTAATTCATCTGTGATAATTTCTTTTTCAATATATTTTGTATTATCTATTGGTTTATTATTAGGATTATAATATTTTAAAGGCATCCCTTGATTGTCTGTTATAATAAATAAAATTTACTATCTAATTTACATACTAATTTACATACTAATTTACATACTAATTTACTATCTAATTTACTATCTAATTTACATACTAATTTACATACTAATTTACATACTAATTTACTATCTAATTTACATACTAATTTACATACTAATTTACATACTAATTTACTATCTAATTTACATACTAATTTACTATCTAATTTACATACTAAACCTAAACCTAAAACGCCTAAATCAATTTTAAAGACAAATACGGCGAAAAATAAAAAGGGGCAAAGGTGAGGTAAGATTTATGCAAATTTCAGATCCTATTTTTATTATTATAAATCATCGCAACTCCAATATTATCACTATATGCCAATGGTTTCAATATCCCTCTTACGAATAGAAGCCTATAGGACATCCCTTTGATACCATAAAAAACATAGAGAATAATAGCGAATATCAGTAAAACTATCAATATCATAGATATAGATGTATCTATGAAAAATAAAAAATATAACATTCAATTATAAATTATAAATATGTAAGAATATGTAAAGTAATAATCTTTTTACGGATTAAAATCGTTAGGATTTGCGATATACTTAATCCATTCAGTCGGTTTACATTTTGGTGATGATTTTAGGTTTAACCAAAAGTCGTATTTCTTAGCCTTTTCGTATCTCTTAATGTTTTGTTGCGTATTTGTATAGATTTTATCAAAATCTTTCCAACAAATTTTTTGTTTAATAATCAAAATATTAGAGATTACTTCTTCGCAACTAAGATTTTCAACAAGAGCATAATTTTTGTTAAATAGTTCAAATAGTTCTCTTTCATGAATTAGAGGTTCATATGCTACTCCTGTCTTATTTGTTTTTTCATTCTTAATGATTTTAAGATTAGGTACAAGTTCCTTATTTTTAATAAAGGCTTCAACGATTTGAAGGGCTAAGATTTTAGGGAAATCACCATCTTTCAATTGTAAATTATTATTAATTTTTTTAAATAGTTCAAGTGTAGTATTTTTATTTTCTTTCTCACAATTATCAATAGTATACATAATACATAGAACTTCAATATTATCAACTATCTTTTTTTCTTCTAAAAGTTCGCGAATTACTTCTCTCCTATGCTGTCCATCTACAATAAATAGATTATATCTATTTTTAGAATTTTCTATTTTGCTAACATTTCGTGCTTGTTTATCATATACGATACTAATAATCCATGCTGGCGAGATATTATTTCCATTATCATTATCCATAATATTAAAGTAATCACTGCCATTATTAGCAATATAATTTTCCTTAAGTTCTTTTACTTTTTCAGTAGAGATATCTCTATTATAAATCCAGTTTCTAGTTTCTCTAATAAGTTCTCCAGCAGTAAGTTTAATAATTGCCTTATTATTATTGATATTATAGACAATCTTACTTTTAATATTTAGACTTGAATTTTCATCATTTTCATATTCATCGTCAGAGTCAGTCATCGTAAAAGGTTCGGTATTCATTGCTAAACAATTGTTATGTGATAATAAAAAATTATATAAGGGAATCAATTTTTATTATTTTGTGATATAATATTTATATAAATGTTTTTTTAGATATAATCTGTTAATGTATATATATCTCATTTTGATAAAATATGTACTCCATAATTTAT
>Ga0209358_10001480_pt1 | contig 18582 bp, 17 predicted proteins | sample LauGreFa1BDMLBSN_2_FD_187574 | JGI IMG/M metagenome (GOLD analysis project Ga0209358, IMG submission 187574) | Freshwater lake microbial communities from Lake Michigan, USA - Fa13.BD.MLB.SN (SPAdes) (version 2) | ecosystem: Environmental > Aquatic > Freshwater > Lake | place: Lake Michigan, USA... | reverse complement strand
ATCATTAGATCACATGGTGGGACTTTTTGTTCCAGGCGAAACTTTTTCAAAATTTTAAAAAATCCTTACTATTTCAATAACAACTATGATATTCTGGTAAGGATTTTTAAAAAAAATAAAAAAAATGACATCATAATATTTTTTTAAATTTGCGGTAGCAATTCTTTAAGCATAAAAAGGTGTTATTAGACCTGTAATAGTTCCTTATTAATATGGTAAGGATTTTTTTAAATTTGCGGTAGCAATTCTTTAAATTTGTTTCACGGATTTTTTAAGCATAAAAAGGTGTCATTAGACCTGTAATAGTTCCTTATTAATATGGTAAGGATTTTTTTAAATTTGCGGTAGCAATTCTTTAAGCATAAAAAGGTTCATTTGACCTATAATAGTTCCTTATTAATATGGTAAGGAATTTTTATAAAAAAATAAAAAAATGACATCAGGATTTTTTAAGAATTTTATAATTTTTTCAGTCTATTAATTAAATAAATTTGTTCTAAATACATAGCGCGACTTAAAGCAGTATAAAACATTCTTTCATCAAACATTCTGAAAATATCAATAAATAATTTATTATAGGCGGTTTCTCCTTGGATTGAATGAGTTGTATATGAATATCTTTCTTCACTTGAAACTCCTAATGGTTTTTCATTAGAAATTAAAATTTCACCATTAGAATAAAAACGATTATTTGAAGTAATATAAAATTTTTTTTCATTAAATTTACCTTTAAAAATATCTGTATAAAAATTTTTTATTTCATTTGTTCCACATAAAATCATATCATTTATTTCATAATTTTTTTTTAATTCTTCAATATTTAATATTCTATTTTCTTTTTTAAAAAAATTAATGATATAATTATTAATAAAAATTAATTCTTTCTTATCTTTTATCATCTCACGACATTTATTTAATAATTCTAATAATTTAGGACATTTACAACGATAATTATTATTAAAATATTCTATTTTTTCAATTCCTTCTGTTGTCATTTCTTTATCCTTTATTGGAGGTAGTTGATATCCTAAATCACCACAAAAAATAATTTTACATAATTTAAATTCTTCTAATATAAATTTTTTAGTTTCTTCGGTCATCATAGAAACCTCATCAATAATTAAAACATTATATTTCTTTAAAATTTTATTTCTTATTTCAGGGTCTTTTGTAGTTATATAATACCATACGGAAACATTAACACCCTCTTCATTTTCCTTATTTCTTGCTAATTTCCATGATGGAGGACAAAATAATTTATTTATATATCCATCGTCTCTTAATTCCTTAGTAGTCTTACCACTTCCACCACATCCTAAATTTAATTTATTTTTAAAATTTTCATCTACTTCTATATTAGAATATTTATAATCATTTATAGTATCAAATAAGGGTATTAATGATTTTGGATAATCTAATAAAGATAAACTTTTATATTCCTTATATCTAAAAGAATTTTTTAATTTAATTTCGCTATCATAATAATAAATACCATCTAAATTAATTTTAATAATTTTATTTAAATCTATTTCTAATAATTGTTCTATTAAATTTAATCTTTGGTATGATGTAATAAATGCGTTAATATGTGATAAATGATAATTATTTTTTTTCTTTATTGTTATAATTGTTTCATCATTTTCTCTCAAATATGTTATACCATCATAACAATTTTTATATTTTAAAATTTCGCTATAATTATGACAGGATTTTAAAAAATAATTAGTATTTAAAAATTGACTATTAATAAAACCGCAATAATGAGAATAATAAGGGACATCTTGTTCTGTTTTAGTATTTAACATATCTTTATTAAATTCAAAATCAATTACTGAACCCCAGCAACCACTAATAATATCATAAGTAATATTATTATCTCTTAAAAAATATAGTTCTTGTGATGTATAAATATATTTATTATGATATATATTTAACTTTAATAATAACTTTTTTATTTTTTCTTCTGCCTGTGAAAAATTAATATTATCAACTTGATATAAACCTACACCCATTATTTTATTTGTTTTTCTAAAATCAGTTATTTTACCTAAAAAGCCATTATAATAATTACATTTTTTAAAACTCGCATACGCCTTTTCCATATCAATATGTTTAATATTTAAATCTTCATTAATTTCATTAGTAAATTTCATATTACCTGTATAATGACAACCATCACGAACAAATTTAGATAATTCATAATTTTCAATATCGCATATTTTACAATTATTTAAACCTGTTTCAATTTCAAAATTTTTAAATGTTTCATACATATCATTTTTTACTATATATTTACCTTCTAATGTAATTAAACACGAATATTTGCCATTATTCATTTTATACATAAAAAATTTATCATCGTTTTCTAATTGATTTTTAATTTTTATTAATTCTTTATAATTATCTAATTTAATTATATTATTTTCGTATGTAATTTCATTTAAATCTATATGATTAAATTTAGTATTTATAAAATTAAATGTTCTTAATGGTTTTTTATCGCTTTTAACTTCTAATAATTTATTTTCTTTTTGTAATGGTAAGCCTATTGATATATCAATTTGTAATTTATTACATATATTTATAATCTCATCTTGCGGAACTCCTGAATTTATATACATATCAATATAATTATTTATATCATTTTCCATTTTATTATATCTATAATAGGTCGTTTTACTTTGTGCGTTATTTCTACAATTAATAGCCCAATCTTTAATAGGTTGTAATAAACAATTAGAAATAGGATGTTCTTTAAAGAATTGTTTTATAAAATTTTCTTCATCTTTTTTTTTTATATTATCTTGTTTTTGTATCATTGCTTCTTTTTCTTTAAGTATATATTCTCTTAATGGTTGATTACCTAATTTTTTTTTAGTAGGTAATTTAATTGTTATTTCATCATCTTCTTTTACATCTAATTTATAAATAATTATAGTCCCTTGAAAATCAGATATAGTAATTTCTTTTATAAATCGCAATCCTTCGCTTGACCCCTCTTGAATTGGTGATATTCCATAGGCTGAGTAATCTTTCCACCATTTAGAAAAATTATTAGATGGTATATTTATAATTTCACTTGCTAATATTGTATTTTCTTCAATATTATTATAAAAATGTAATTTTTCAAATTGTTCCATTGTATATATAAAATTATAAAAATCAAATACTTCTTCTGGATGTAATTTTTTTTTTATAAAATATCTAAATATAATTTTAGAACCTTTAAAAGTTTTATATATATCATAAAAATATTTATATAATTCTCTTTGTTTTTCTTCATTTTCCTTTTCTTCTATCGCATTATAATCATCTGAATTTATATCTTTTTCTTTTTCTTTAAATTGTTTTAAGTCTTTAACATCAATTTTAATATAATCTTTAATATAATCTTTTATTTCATTCTTCTTATTACTTCTGTTCTCCTTTGCTATTTGTATTTCATTATAAATATAATCTTCTTTCTCTTCTAATGTTAATAATTTCCATTCTATACTTCTAAAATCGGGCAATCCTTCTTTATTATATTTCCTTAATAATTTCTTATCATATTGTGATACTTTTAAAGAATTATTTATTTTTATGGTCTTGTTTAGTTCCTTTAAAACTTGACTTATATATTTTTCTTTTTTTTTGTTATCATATTGCTTTAATTCTTTTTGCCTAAAATCAGTTTTAGTATTAGGCATAAATTTAGCGATAAAAACCTTTTGGGAGGGGGTAAATCCTAATTTTGTCATTTCTATTATTATATAAGAAAATAAATTTATTCTTTATATCAATTTATTCTAATTCAAAAACGATTATATGGACTTTTAGACCAATTAAAAAAAATAATTATTGAGGTTGTAATGCTTTTAGTTTATTCATCCTTTCTTTATTTCTATTTAATATTTTTTGCCGATATTCAGGGTCATTTCTATATTTCTCCTTTAATGCTTCTTTATTCTTTTCATATTGTAATTTAGATTTTTCCATTTGTTTTTGCTTATAATCCTCATTATTATCATATCTTTTCTTTAAGTATCTTAATTGACTTGGGGGGGTTGTTCCTTTCATTTCTTGTTTTATTATATATATAGAAAATAATATTTTAATCTTTATATCAATTTTTATTCTAATTAATAAATTACATCAAATAAACTGCTTTTAAAAGTTGTCTTATGAATTTCAGGTAATATACCTACTTTAAAATTGCCGTAATCTTTATATCCATAATAACTATCTAAAAATGGAACATTAACGCCTATTTGGTCTTGTTCTGTTTGTATAGGTTTTTCAGGAGGAAATATTGATTTATTTTTATGTATATAATCAGGCATAAATTTAGAAGTTAAATTTAAATTTCTGTCATCATTATAATATCTAAATTTCGGTAAGACTTCTTTATTTTCTCTAATATTTACATTAATAACATCTTTATTAACATCTGCTTTTCTTTTAATATTATCTACAAAACTATCGCTTAAATCTAAAAATTTATATCCGGCGGTATTCATTATTTTGTTTCTAATAATGATATATAAAAAAAATTAATTATTCCATTACATCTAATAAACGCCCCATTTTGATATTAAGAACCTTAGAAACACGAGCAATAATAACTGGATAATATCCAGAACCTGAATAAAAGACAGTAGCGCTATTTGTTCCACTATCACCAATACTTCCAAATGATGCTTGATATTGTATTTGAATAGTCCCACCATTACCTGATAAACCAGAAACCCACCAGTTATTATCTCCGCTTAAATTTTCTAATGAAAGTATATCAGCGAAATAATGAGACCCATAAGAGTGAGGAGACACAATCCCAGCATGGAATGAACCTGAACCCACATCCAGATTCGCATAGTTAAGCGCTTGCAAGGCGTTATTAATAACTTCGTGAATATTCTTATTTTGCGTGAATGGTTGAGAATTAATATACCATTGTGAAGATTTAAAACCAGTTCCATCACGACGGAAATAATTAGTATTATTAAATCCTCCGTGATTATTATTAACAGAAATAGCAGTAGTAGGATTTGTTAAAAGAGCAGTTAAATTTGTTGCTTGTGATGGACTTGAACTACCTAATAGTAATCGTGAAGATGTATTATAAGAAGTTGGACGGAAAGTTGCTATTACTTGGTCTAATGAATTAGCATTTATTTGAGTAGAAAAATTAAGATTGTTAGTAGAAGATTTATTTATAGAATTTCCCATAGTTGCTATATAATCATAATAAGCAACATTTAATCCTCCGCTTTCTAATTGAGATTTTACGAGTTCATAATAAGTTGAATTAGTAAAAGTAATTGTATCTACTAATAAATCTACTTCTTCTAATTTATATGAAGCATTTGCTACGGCAGAAGACGCAGTTGCTGCACTATCAGTATAGAAACAACAAGAAGCAGGGGCAAGAGTTAAAGACAATTGAACCTGACCTAAATTATTAGTATCAAGAGTAGAACACGAGCCACCCATAAAACCTAACCAAGTATTAACATATAAATAATAAACATCAAGTGATGCTGAATTTATAGAATTAGTTATAGCATATCCTGATGAAACCCCACTATCATAAGATGTAGTTGCTGTTGTTATAGAAGGGTCAAAGAGTTCAGTTATGCGTTTAGTTGCTTGTTCTGGTGATGAATACCCATCAATATCAGCCACCAAATTAAAGATGTAATTATACATTTGGGTATTTTGTAAAATACGACCATTTGCGGTTATTTGTAATTGTTCTATTAATGAATTTAAACCTAAACGAGGGAATTTATTACCAACAGTTCCAGTCATAGTAGTTGAAGTCCCAAAAGTTGTAGAGCATTTCGCTGCTAAAACTACGCTTCTTAAATCTAACATGCGACCGATTGGAAAATTGACCCTTACTATCTCATTAGCAGTATAAGATGATTTATCACTTGAAATTCTCAATTTTTGCTTAATTACTGACCCACTCAACTTTTTAAGGTTATATGCTAAATTCTTTGGAAAATTCGGTATTTGCTCCATCTATTATTCTTTCTAATTTAATAATAAGAAAAAAAAATTATCTTCTTTTACTTTTTAAAATCATTTTATATATTTTATCATCAGTTAATATTTTTTGATATTCTTTTCCATCTTCTCCTAAATAATAACCATTGTTTTGTTTTTCATATTCTTTACCTTTATATATATATATATCTTTAAAATAATTATCATCATTTTTTATTGATGTTTCTAAATTCTCAAATTGTTCTGCTTCCTTTTCTTCCGTATTAGTTAAATCAGGTTTTATTTCCTTATTCATTTCATTTATGCTTGTATCATCCTTTTTAATTATTGAAATAATTGATAAATTAATACTTTTAATAGTTGATGCTTCTTTTTCTTCTTTTGTCTTTTTGCTTTTATCTTCCCAATTTTTATGAGTAAAATTATAAATATCACCTCCAACTTCTTTAACCCATTTTATATATTCTTCTTTATTTAATTGTCCTACTAATGCTATTAATTCTCCTCCTTTTTTTAACATATGATATGCCTTAATTACAAAATCCATATCATAATAATCTTTATCTAAATAAGTAAATAATGATTTTCTTAAATGGAATGGAGGGTTCATCATAATTAAATCATACTGAATAGGATTTATAAATTTTAAAAAATCACCTTCTTCATATACATTAAATAAATCAGGGGCTTCTTGTTGTAAATCTAATAAAACTTTTTTATTTGTATTTTGAATTTCTACTAAATTAAAATGGTAATCACCTTTAAAATTTTTTATTATATAAATAGGGATATTACCTATACCTGCGGTAGGTTCTAAAACTTCTATTTTTTCATAAGAAGATTTTAATTTTTTAGAAAATTCACACATCTTTTTAATAACTTCATCAGGGGTAAAATATGCTTGAAATCTTTTAGCAACTTGTAATTTAGTATTAAAAATATTATTTTGTCTTTCTTGTTTATCCATTAAAGCCATTAATTCACTTGAATTTATTTTCTTAAAAATATCTTCCTTTTGTTCTTCTAAATATTTCTTTTGTAATTCTAATATTTCTTTATCAGTCATTTTTTCTAATTTATCTAATGTTATTTCTTTTTCAAATGGACTTTCATAATCTTCTAATTGTTGTATATTTTCATCTAATTCTAATATAAAATCTAATATTTGTTCTTTTTTAGATAAAGAAACAATTGTTAATCTTGCCTCAACACTTGGTATTGATGTATATAATTTATTAATATCTCCACTTGTTTTATACCTATTAAATTTTAAATCTTCTAAATATTTCTTTTTCTGTTCTGGTGATAAATTTTTATATTCTTTTTTATCAAATTCTTTCTCATCAAATTCTTTCTCATCTTTTTTTAATTTTTTAATTTCTTTATCAATATTTTTTATTTTTTGTAATACCGATCCAAAATTATAAATTTCTTTATTATTTATTTTATCAATTATTTCTTTATCAGCTTTTTTTATTATTAATAAACGATAAACCCATACTTTCTGTTGTTCTTTTGGTAAATGATAATGAGATTTAAAACGAATTGCTCGTGCTACTGCTTGTTCTACTAATGGTTCATTCCAACTTGAACCTTCATATATAAAAATTGCTTCTGTGCCTATTGTATCAATTCCTTCTGTTCCTGCTTTTGTTATTAATAATACTTGAACTTCTTTACTATTATATTTATTTTTAGATGCTTCTTTTTCTTTTATATTTTCATTACCACTTATAATAGCATATGAAATATTATTATCATTTAAATATTTTCTTATAATTCTTAAACCATTATCAATAAAAGTTGTATAAATTATAAATTGTCCTGTTGTTTGCGGTCGTTGAATTCTTTCAATAATAAATCCTATTTTTTTATAATCTAATAAATTAGAATATTGCCGAACTCCATTAAAAAATGCTGTTAGACTTTCTTTTTTTGTTGCTTGCATTCTTATATCTTCTAAATTTTCATCATCTAATACTGATGTATCACCTTTTTCAAATTTATTATATGTTTGTTGTTCTTCTTCATTCATTATTATAGGAACATATTTTTCAATTTTTGTTGGAAAAAATTCACTACCTACCTCATTTTCATAATGACTTATTTTATATTTAAAATAATCTCTTCTACTTTCATTTCTTGTAATCATAGAAGCAAAATTATCAGGGTCTAATGGGTCTTTTTTTACAACCATAGATAACAAATTTTCTATATCATATAATTTATTAATGAAAGGAGTTCCTGTTAATAATATACATTTATCAGTTTTTTTTATTGCTTCTAATACAGCATATCCTCTTTTATTTTGTTCTACAATCATTACTTTATTTTCATTTTCATCTACTTTCTCATTTGCTTTTATTTCAGTTCTTAATAAATGGGCTTCATCAATAATAAATAAACATTTCTTATTTTTAATTGTTGAATTTCTTGTGAATTTTTCAAATGAAAAATATTGAATTCTTCGGTCTTTTTCATCTAATCCAAATTGCTTTAAAGCATTTACAAAGTTTAGAATTAATGCTGGCGGAGATATAAATATAACATTTCCATCAGGATTTAATGATAAATAATAATGAGTTGCTACTGATGCTGTTAAAGATTTGCCTGTTCCTACACCGTGAAATACAATAGAACCATTTACACCACTTAAAAAGAATTTTCTTAAAAATTTTTCTTGATGTTTTAATAATTTTACATATTCATAATTACCTGTTTTAGGATTATAATAATCCTTTTTTGGTTTTAATGGATTTATAACCTCATATCCTTTATTTAAAAATTGTTCTTGTTCTTCGTCTGTATATTGTTTTATAGTTGTTTTTACTGTTTTACTTCTTTCACTTTTAATTGGTTCAGGTAAGTCTTTTACATCATTAAAAATTTCATAATCAACAATTTTAATAATAACATCAGTTTTTTTTAATTTAGAAATCTTAATATCTTTTATATTATTTTCTGTTAAATATTGCTTTAATATTTGTTTTAATTGTTTTACTATATATTTTCGTGATTTAAAATCTTGTATTGTTGGTTTTGTCATATTCTATTATAAATAAATAAAATTTTATTATATTAGAATATGCCTATTTTAAATAAACCATTAAAGGAAGATATGGGAAAAAAAACATTATTGCACGCTATATTATTTCCTAAATCTAAATTCACATTAGAACAATCAAAAGAATGGTTAAATAAAAATAATTATAAATATATTCATAATCGTCAAACGAAAAATATATGGCGATTTAGAATAAGGGAACAAATAAAAAACTATAAATTTTATACATATACTTTAAATAATGGTATTGAATTAGTTTTTATGTATCATTAAATTAGAAAATGAATTTTTATTATCCTTATAAAAGTGATAAACCTGATAAGAAGTTTTTTATTATTACATCTACTAATAAAAAGGTTTATTTTGGGTCTGCTGGTATGAGCGATTTTAGTATTCATAAAGATGAAGACCGCAAATTAAGGTATATTAAGCGTCATTCAGCAAATGAAAACTGGGGAAAATCAGGCATTAATACTGCTGGTTTTTGGAGTAGATGGTATTTATGGAATTTACCCACATTAAAAGCATCTTATGAAGATATTAAAAAAAGATTTCTTAACTAAAAATAAGATATAAATGACTTTTGGAAAACATCTAATAATAGATGCTAATGAATGTAGGGGAGATATTACAAATATAGAACATATTAAAGATTTTATTAATGATTTATGTAAGATTGGAAAAATGGAAAAAAAAGGCGATACAATCATAGAATATTTTGAAGATAATAAATTTAATCGTGATAATGATTTAGTCGGTTATTCAATAGTCCAGATAATTAGTTTAAGCAATATAACTTTACATATCAATTTTATATCTAAAACGATTTACTTTGATTTCTTTACTTGCGGAAGATTAAGCGAAGATTTAGTAGGTTGTTTATTTACTGATTATTTTGACCCTAAAACAATTAAAAAAATAAAATTACAGCGTGATGCGTTAAATCTTAAACTCCCATTCGTCGTTTAATCTTTTGATTACTTACACCCAAACGAGTTATTTCAGCATTATTCGCTCCTAATTTCTTACTCATTCTCATATTATTTTTATTCATAGGTAAAGAAGTATCACCTACCATTAATTTATCTTTTACACTTTCCATTTTTTCTACTTATAATAAAAGATTTTTATTTTTATTACCGAACATCATAGACATTAATATAAATTTAATATCTTCTAAAATTGATGATGAATTGCTATTTTCAGGTCTATCAATTATATTAATCTTTAAGACTAAAAAATAATCGCTTACATTTGTTAATTTCTCCCCTAATTCATTATATAACTGAAAATCTATATTTGATATTTGCTTATTATTTATATTATAATTATAATTATTACCTCCATCATAATTCTTATAACTTATTAATTGAAATGGTAATATATCCTGTTTATCTATCATAAATAAAATAGATGATGCCCCTATTTCTTTATTATTTAAATTATCCTGCGTATTGTCCTCATAATCTAAATAATTGCTTTTAATTATTATATGACTATAATTAACTAAATTTATATATCCTCCTTCGTGATAATCTCCATCTACTAAATTTAATTCATCATTTAAACCTAAAATTTTATTAGCGTTAAATGGTATTATATAAAAATCATAATTGCTACTATCTATATTTTTAAATTTGTATGAATTCCTCTCCTTAACATAAGCAACATTTATTTTTCCACTCATAATAGTATTTAAATAATCCATTAATGATTGATATGAATAATTACCATCAGGAATATTATAAGTATATGTTATTTCTTGATTATCACTTAATCTTACACTATCAACTTTAAAATAAATACTTCTTAAATTATAATCGGTATTTAACATACTAAAATTAACTACTGATACATTCATATATTCGTTTTTACCGCAACTGATAGGATATTTTAAATTAACTTTAAAATTATTTATTGTTTCACTTGAATTTCTATTTTTACTACTTACATATAAATAATATGATTTACTCATTCTTCTATTTCTAATGTGATACAAAAATTAAAAGAAGTATCAATACCTGAATTTACATCTGTTAAACTATCTGTCGCAACTATACTAATTATATTTATACTTTGTTTCCCTAATAATAATTCACTACCATTATAATAAGATGGTTTATTTGTATCAAATGTTAGTATAGTAGGATAATAACCATCATTACCCCAATAATAATTATTATTAAATTGAATATCTTTTATTTTAAAAATTGCTATTATATTTGTTCCACCTGAACTATGAATTACTGAAACAACTCTTAATTTAGAATTATTTTTAATTTCAGTAGCAGGAATATCAAATGAATATATTAAATTTTTTGTTCCTGCTCCGTTTGTAATCTTATTACAATTAATACCAGTATTTAAATAAATAGTATTTTTCGTCATTTCTATTTATTTATAAGAAAAATAAATTTATGCTTCTATTGCTACTTCTTCTTTTATTTCGGTCTTAATTTCTTCATACATAGGAGTTGTTATTTCTAAATCTACAATTTTACTATAATCTAATGGTTTTAATAATCCCTTATCTTCTTCTATTTGTCTTTCTACGCATAATTCTATTAAATTGTCAGGTAAATCATATTCTTTTTTTGCTTCTTTCATATAAGATTTAAATTTAATCTTATCTTCTTCATTCCAATGTTTAGGGTATATATACTCCTTTTTAAATAATTGAGAATTCATATTTATAAATATAAAAGAAAAAAATAAATTTAAATTAATAGTTCTTTGTCTAAACTTGAATAAAATCTTTTTTTATTTCCTGTAAGGTCTATTATTAATGCTCCATGTTCGCTGTCGTTAATTGCTCTATCATAAATATTTTCAAATTCTTTTTCAGTCATAACTGATGAGACTTCTTCATATAAATCATTTAAAATTGCTTTTTTATTACTAAACTTACCTAAATAAAATAAATTACAATTTAACCGCACCGATTTAGGAACAGATTTCATTGATTGAACTAATATACACATACAACAAAAAATATGACGATTTTTAATTAACCAATAAGTTAGTAAATTTTGACTTTTACGACTTAAAGCCGATGAACCCATAATATCATCATAAATTATAAATGTTATGGGTTTTGTTGTATATCTAAAATATTTTTTAACTTTTATAGGTGATTGATAATCAAACCTTTTTAAAATCATATTAATTTCAGGGTTATTATTTAATAATTCTTGAATATCTTTTTTAGGCGTATTATCTACTAACTGATAATAAGAAACATATTTATTATAAAAATCAACCTCTTCTATTATTCCTTTTACATCTTCAATTATATCACTTAATATACTTTCAGTATAAGTCTCATATATGTCATTCTCATCTAATGATTTTAGATTCTTCCATAAATTCTTATTAGCGTCATAAGTAGGGGATATTAAAATAGTTCTTATTTGATGTTCTCCATTATTTGAATAAAATTTTTCATTCTCATATGCCTTAATTATTTTAGTTATATTATAAGTTTTACCACCACCGCGTGAGGCAACTCCTACATAATTAAAAAAAAGGTTAAATAAATCCTTATTTGCCGATTTGGGATAATCTAATTTAGAATTATTAATTTTATCTTTAAATGATGCTAATTCTACTTCTTTAATATTCATTCTTAATTATAATTATGAAAATAAATCATTCATTACTCTTCTTTTTGCTTCTTCTAAATACTTATCTTTTAATATATCACGTGATGCTGTTTTTATTAATTGCTTCTGTTCTTTTTTTTCTATTGCTTGTTTAATTTCAGGTTCTTCTAATTTCTTTTTTTTTTCTATTGCTTGTTTTATCTTTAATGCTTCTTCATATTCATCATCTAATTTCTTTTTTTTAATCTCTTCTATTTCTCTTAATTTCATTTCTTTTTCTTCTTTTTCCTTTTGTCTTTGTATTGCCTTTTGTTTTCTTGCTTCAACAGCTTTAAGCATTTGTTCTCTTGTTCCACCACTTCCTCTACCATCTTTTTTAGGAGGTTTAATTATTTTTTGTTCTTCTTCCGATCCATCAACTATCTCTTTTTCTTTTTCTACTCTTTTAATTTCTTCATTAATCTTATTAATAATTTCGTCGTCAATATCCATTTTAAACTTTATTATTATTATATAATATTTTATTTTATTTAATATTTTTAATTGCTTCTTTGATTTCTAATATCATCTCATATAGTTTCTTTTGATTTTCCATAAGTTCCTTTATTGCTTGCGTATTTAATGCTATTAATTGATTATAATCAATTGATTTAAAATCTTCAACCTCCTCTCGTTTTCCTTCATCATTTATAATATCACCTTTACCAGTTATTACCAGTTGCGGTAATACTTCCTCCATTTCTTGTGCTATAAATCCAAATGAGTTTGCGTTATTTTCTTTATAATCATAATTACGTGGTTTTATATGATATATGAGCGGTAATGCTAAAAAGTCTTTTTCATTTTTCTTAATTCTTCTATCACTATAAGATATTAAACCTTTCGCCATAATCGCGTATGCTCCTTTAAGTGAGATTAAATGAGAAGTTCCGCTAATGTTCTTAGCTACGACAGTGCTATTAAGTCCTCCTCCCCAATAACAGAACCCGATAACATCACTTTGGACTGGGTATTCTGTTCCTGTTATTAATCCGCCACTTCCTGCTGTATAATTGGTTCCTATCGTATCGGTGCCGTTTGCATATATAGTTGAACTAAAAGTTATAGTGCCTGCTATCGTTCTATTGCCGTTTATTGTTCCATTTACATTTCCATTGATGGTTCCATTAAATGAAGTTCCAGTGAAATTTCCCGCATTGTCAATAACTGCTATATTAGTATCAGTTGATGAACGAAATTCATAACCATTAGCGCTTGCAAAATAACTTCTACCCAAATTAGCAAAATAAAACCTATTACGACCGTCTATTGAGGTATGCCAACTATTCGTATTTAAATATAAAAGGCCGTTTAGAAATGACGCTGTAATTTGATTTACACCTGTTATATTACCTGAATTTAAATTCAAACTGGAACACGAAATATCAAAAGCATTAGTTATATTACCTGAATTTAAATTTAATGATGTTAAACTTCCATCAGTTCCTGTAATACTACCTCCTGCTGTTATTGAAGAACTCGCCTTTATTGCTCCAAAAACATCTAATTCGCAAGTAGGGTTAATTTTTTGAATGCCAACAAATCCACTACCATTACCAAGTATAGTAATTATATCATAATAACCTGGCGGATATGATGAATAGTCAGGCGGATAATCTATACGAATACTAAAATAGTTATCAGCACCTGCTATATCTAAAAAGGCATTAGTTCCGTCATGACTCAATTTAATATGGTCGTAATATGCGGATTGGTTCATTACTATTAAAGCACCTTCAACACTTAATTTCTCAGCGGGATTAAGAACACCAACAGAACAATAACCGCCTGATTTTAATGTTATATTTCCTGTTGCTCTGTCTAATTCCCATTTAGAAACGTCATTATATTCAATGTTTTCAATCTTATTATAATCTATATTACCTAAAAAATTTATTTTCTCATCAGTAAATGGAACTTTTATAATTATTACGCCTTGATACGCTAAACCACCATTACCACTTCCTCCATCACCATAGTTAGTAGGCGTTGTAGCGGTTGAGCTTGATGTCCCACCACTACCTCCTAATGCTACTTCTAAATTTGTTCCTGTTATAACTTCTGTGTATCTACCTGTTGATAATGCTGAACCCCCTGAACCTCCAATGCTATTAAAAGTCCCATTATTTCCATTATTAGTTTTTGAGTATAAAGTTGAATATGGTATGCCTTTTAATGCTCCTGATTGTTGTATATTAAACATACTACCACCACCACCACTTCCTCCACTTGTAGCACCAGCAATTATTATTTCTTTGCCGAAAAGTTGCCATTCAGCGAAGTTTAAAAGCGTTGATGACGTTCCGCCTGCGATAGCATTAACTGCTAATGCGTGATATACATAAGGGGTTGTATTTGCTGATAATGCTGTATTATTATGAACTCCTGATGAATAAGAAGCGTTTGTTGTTGTTAATAATAACACCCAAGAACCAGAAGCACCTGTATTAGAACCATAAATATTAAAATTTTTCGGTCGTCTATCGGTAAAAGTGCTGTCAGTTCTTTGATATAATTTAAAACTGGTAAGGGCAATAGGAACTGGCGTCTTTATAACTATTGTATCCCCTCTATACGCACTATTACATATATAGTAGTTTTGACCTTGGCTGGTCAGCCCCCCACTTGTAGTGCTATAATTTCCAGTTAAAAAGGCTGCTGAACCGGTTGTTTCTGTTGTATTCCAGTTAAATAGCAAAGCAGGGTTATTAGTAGATGCGGAATATTGCGAAGTATAATAAACCTCATAGGTTCCATATCCATAAGTAGTAGTTGCTGATGGCGTTATTTCAAAGGTCTTATAATAACAATTAACACCACTAAAAATCGTAGTTGTAGTATTACTTATAATGATATATGCTTTCGGCGGATATTGTCTGCTTGTTGTTGATAAAGTCCTTGTTCCAGCTCCGTTTCCACCTCCCAAAGCAAAAATAATATCACTCCCTCCTTGTAATGATATTTTTGAAATCCTTGAAGAAGTTGTAGCACTATCTATTCCAACTTGAATATTATAAGTTCCTGTATTTAATAAAAAATTAGGATAGTAAATAACCTCACCACTACCACCGCCCCCCGCTCCACCAAAATTCAAAATCGTTCCACCACGACCCCCAGCAGCAACGATTAATATATCGCACATAGTATTTTGTAAAATTTGTAAAGTTCCATTATTAATGTATTTTACATAAGCATAACCATTATTTAAACTTGTTATAGTATTACCAGTTCCAGTTATAATAGGAGGAGGTGAAGAAGGGATATAATTAAATAAGTTAAATGTATTTAATTTATAATCTAATGATTTTAAAGATGGTATATATTGCGTATTAGTAATATTACTATTAATAAAACCTTGATATAATGCTAAATTACAAGTATAATAATTAACATTATTTAAATTTTCCCTTAAAAAAATATTAGATGTATAATAATTAGCATTTGATAAAATAGGCACATTTGCTAAATATCCATTTGTAATATTACTATTTATATTACTTCTTAAACCACCTAAAATAGAATTAATATAATCATTATTTTTTAATGATTGATAAACACCATAAATAAAAGCAAATCCAGCAGTAGCACCACCCATATTAGTTAGAGCGTTTTGCGTTGCCGTTAAATTTGCTGATAATGAATTTCTTATATTTTCTATTTGAGTAGATGTTATTAATCCATTTTGAACATTAGGAACATTATAAGGAGCACCAGCAAGAGAACCACCAGCATTACCACTAACTAAACTATATAAATTTACTATTTCACTACTTAATTCAGCATCTACGACATTTAATACTGCTATCTGTCCTTCTAATCCAGCAATTGCTGCCCCCTGATTTAATCCGTCCGCTTGTTGTTTTCCTATTTCTTGATTTAAATCTACCCAACCTGATAATAATGTAGCACTTATAGCAGGGTCAAAATTATAATAAACATATAATTTACCATCATTTCCAATTTTAACCCTATAATTAGGAGCATTAGGAGGGTCATAAGTAGGATAATTTATAACATTAGATGAATAAAATCTTATTTCGCTAAATGGTGATTGATTTGAATTACTTATATAAGTATGAGGCACATTATAAATAGTTCCAAAATAATTAAAAGGTATTATTTTTTTTTCAATCATCAATTTATAATAACTATCAACGGCATTAATTCCATTAGTTATATTATAGTCAATTAAATCGTATAAAGTATTAGAGGTTATATCTATATTTGTATTTAAATTATTAGAGGTTAAATCTATATAATCAGTTATATTATGATTTCCCGATGCTCCTATATAATCAGTTGTTAAATTAGGGTAGTAATTCATATTTAATTTTCTAATTATTTAATAGATATAATTAAAAATGTTTAAAAGCGATTTAAGCGATTATTCCAGTTTAAAAAATCAATACGACCCAGCATCAATTGTTAAAAAATATTCTAATAGAAAATTAAAAACTGAACCAACCGAATTACAAAAATATTATTCTTATCTTACTAAATCCCAGTCAGTATTAGATGAATTAAATTATGTTAGTGAAAGAATGAAAACCGAAAATTTACAAAAACAAAAAGATGACTTTAATTTTTTAGAAGATTTAAAAAACCAAAGAGAAAAACAATTAGGAATTGATAAAATAAAAAATAATTTATTTGAAGATAAAACACCACAAATACAAACTAATGAAGAATTAGAAGTTATTGATTTAACTTTTAAACCAAAAATAGATAATATAATAAAAAATGATTTATTTGATAGTTTTGACGAACAATTTAAACCAATTTTAACTATTAAAGATAAAGACCCAAAAAAATTATATGAAGAAATGACCGCTAAATATATGCCTTCATTTGACCTTACAACCCCTACTAATAAAAAACCTAAAAAAACAGATAATATTAATAAAGTAAAAGATGTAATGAAAGTAAGTGATAATTATGTAAATGCTTTAATTGAAGATAGTTATAAAAAATATACACCACAAACTGATTTACAAACTTTTAATTTAACTAATACAAAAGAAGAGAAGCGGATAATTTCACAAATAAAAGAATTAGAAAAACAAATAGATAATTCTAAACGAGATAAAACGAAAAGAGAAAAACAGGAAAAAATAAATAAATTAAAAAACCAATTATCTAAATTAAATAAGTCCATATAATCGTTTTTGAATTATAAAAAAATGATATAAAGAATAAATTTATTTTCTAATATAATAATAAAGAATGAATAAATATGAGTTATATATGGATAAATTAAGAGAGGTAGAATTAGATTATAATAAAAAACTAAATGAAGCGTTAAGAAATGAAAATGATTTAACCACCCTTTTTTTTGAATTAAAAGTATTAAGAAAATATTATAATAAAAAAATTAAATATCATTCTAATAAGAATTTAAAATAAATTTGATTAAAAAACCCGTGAAACAAATTCTTAAAAAATCCTGATGTCATTTTTTTATTTTTTTATAAAAATTCCTTACCATATTAATAAGGAACTATTATAGGTCAAATGAACCTTTTTATGCTTAAAGAATTGCTACCGCAAATTTAAAAAAATCCTTACCATATTAATAAGGAACTATTACAGGTCTAATGACACCTTTTTATGCTTAAAAAATCCGTGAAACAAATTTAAAGAATTGCTACCGCAAATTTAAAAAAATCCTTACCATATTAATAAGGAACTATTACAGGTCTAATAACACCTTTTTATGCTTAAAGAATTGCTACCGCAAATTTAAAAAAATATTATGATGTCATTTTTTTTATTTTTTTTAAAAATCCTTACCAGAATATCATAGTTGTTATTGAAATAGTAAGGATTTTTTAAAATTTTGAAAAAGTTTCGCCTGGAACAAAAAGTCCCACCATGTGATCTAATGAT
>Ga0209358_10001479_pt1 | contig 18582 bp, 12 predicted proteins | sample LauGreFa1BDMLBSN_2_FD_187574 | JGI IMG/M metagenome (GOLD analysis project Ga0209358, IMG submission 187574) | Freshwater lake microbial communities from Lake Michigan, USA - Fa13.BD.MLB.SN (SPAdes) (version 2) | ecosystem: Environmental > Aquatic > Freshwater > Lake | place: Lake Michigan, USA... | reverse complement strand
ACATGGAAAGGTCAAGGAATGAATTATGCAAAAATTGCAGCTACTATTCTGGTTCCTATGATTGCGCTTATTGGTATTGAATACTTATTAATAAATCTGGGCTCACACACGTCGTTCCAATTTTCTCTTTCTACATTATTAGCTGGCGGAAGTTTATTTGCCTCTTTGCTTATTCTAATCAATTCAATCCTAATCATTTTTGTAATAAGCGCATTGCCTTCTTTCGCAAATGATTATTCTGGAGATCTTAAAGGAGTATATCGCGCGTTCTTAAGCCACCTCTATTACGGATGGGTGTCTTATTTACTTGCAATCCCCGCGATTATTATTCCAGCTTTCATTCTATCTATCATTCCGGGTCTTATTACTCAAGGAATGACCTATTTCACGCAGGAAGCAACAGACTATGTTTACGAACAGCGAATTGCGAGCATTACTGAAGATGCTAAAGAGAACATGATTCCTTATTCTGATTGGTGCAATGCAGATTCAATCTCGAGCGACTCATTGAACAAGCTTATGGAAGCCGATAGGAGAATGCTTTCAGTGCGTGTTGCAATGAATGGAGTAGGACGCGGACAAGCATACTTAGACTCGTCTTATTCTTCTTTTGCAAATAGAAACGGGGCAGTTACGGTTGGAATGTTAGCATACATGTATAACAGCTACGCCGACATGGTAAATGAAAATCTTAAAGCGCAGCCCATGAATACTGAAGCAAACAACGATTCTTCGTTTGCTGCTGAGGCTAAAGGGTTCCAAGGACAAGTGACCGAAATGGATGCGACAGTTGAAACAAACAACAAGAGCATTGCTTCATGGCAAGAAGAAAAAGCTATGGTATGTTCAATAGCCCCAATTGCTGAAGAACCTGCTCCTTTGCCGGTGGAACCCGTAATTGTTGAAGAGCCAATGGCTGAGGTTGTTGTTGATGGCTGCGACGCTGAGCGTCAGCGTATCGATGGAATCATCTCTGATATTCAAGCTAACAACGAGCAAATCAAGAAAATGAAAGAGCGTACACTTGCAGTAATCGGGCATTTGAATAAAATGCAAGAAGATGCAAACGGAATGGTAGGCAATGAAAAAATTGCAAAGCATTTGGGATACTTTTTCATGAGCATCTGGTTGTGCGCTTTAGCTGCTATTGCTATGGGATTTGTTCTTAGTATATACGCGCACTTGAATAATGTGGTTTACAATTCAATCGATAATTCAGATTGGTTAATCACAAATCAAATTCGCGAAGCGCAAAGCGCAAACAAGAATCAACCTGTTCTGGGATTGCTTTTAACTTTTGTCTCGTCACTGATGATTTTCGGAATGGTATCCAGTATGGAATTAACTGCTCCTAAGGCCATTTGGGAAAAGGCAAAGTCAAAAGGAATAGAGATGTATCAACAAATTCCTTTATTGAATGCCGCAGCTCCAGCACCCAGTGTAGAAGCCAATCCAGTGGTTGAAGAAATTCAAGCTGAAATAGAGCAAGTTGAACAAGCAGCTCCGGTTGACACTTCAATGCAAGCAGCTGACGGTCCTGTCGATGCTGTAACGCCGTTATATAGAATTGAAGATCCAGACGGATATACCAATCTGCGTGATGCACCTTATGGTGCCGTAATAAGAGAAGTTTATCCCTTTGAACAATTTGCAATTCTGGGTGAATTCGATGGTCATTATGGTGTAATCTTTCCAGATGGTTCTGTGGGATTTATTCATAATTCGCGTGTAGTTCCATTGAATTAAGTTCATCACTTTCAATTTATAAAAGAGCCGCACACGCGGCTCTTTTTCGTTTCTTTGCATTCGTGTCGAAACCACTGCTAATAATACCCCCGCTAACTCAACTGAATACCCCGTATCCAGCCACCGCTTATTTAACCGGATTTTTGAAACAACAAGCTTTCGATTCAAGACAAAAGGATTTAGGGTTGGACATGGTATTGGAAGTGTTTTCGAAAAAGGGATTCGAACTATTGTTCAACGCCATTGAGAATTCCAACTTCAACCTAAACAACCAACTCGATGCGTTAGTGCAGAACAGAAAGGCCTACGAAAACACCGTAGATGCCGTGATTTCCTTCCTTCAGAATAAAAATTACACACTCGGGTACCGCATAGCAGCGGGGTCCTATTTGCCTGAGGGCTCTAGATTTCAACAAATAAAAGACCTCGAATGGTTCTTCGGAAACATTGGGGTGCAAGACAAAGCGCGATACAAGTGCACCATGTACTTGGAAGATATCTCAGATCTTATTCAAGCTACCGTGGGTCCGCATTTCGGTTTTTCGAAATACGCAGAACGCATCTCAAGAACCGCAGTATCCTTTAGTCCAATTCTTGAAGAATTGAACAAGCCCAACAATTATCTCGACGATATTTTGGTGGAAAGGGTAAAGACGTACTTCCAAGAAGAAGTGCCTTCCATGGTGGGTTTTACTGTTCCTTTTGGTGGAAATTTATACGGAGCTTTCAAAGCTGGACAATGGATTAAGACTCATTATCCGGAAGTGAAAATCGCAATGGGTGGGGGATATCCGAATACAGAACTTCGCGAACTTTCCGATCCGCGCGTTTTCGACTTCGTCGATTACATAACCCTAGACGATGGGGAAGGCCCATTCCTGGCTCTGTTGAAGCATCTAGAAGATGCAGAAGCTTATCCTGAATTGAAACGAACCTTCCGCAGAAATGATAACAACGAGGTAGAATTCATTGACAACAAAGTAGGTGGAGATTTCCTTCACGCTCAAAAGCCAGCGCCGAGTTACACAGGTCTTCGATTCAACGAATACCTCTCTGTTATAGACATGCCCAATCCCATGCATCGCTTGTGGAACGACGGGCGTTGGAATAAGATGACCGTGGCTCACGGATGTTATTGGAAGAAATGCAGCTTCTGCGACATTACCCTCGATTACATTGGAAGATACGACCAAGCCAGCGCAACGCATTTAGTAGATCAGATGGAAGCGCTTATTGCAGAGACCGGTGAAACCGGATTTCACTTCGTAGATGAAGCCGCACCTCCAGCAGGATTGCGCGATTTAGCCATTGAAATTCTTCGTAGAGGCTTGCAAGTATCTTGGTGGACCAACATTCGTTTTGAAAAAACATTCTCTCCCGATCTCTGTAAAATTCTAGCAGCATCCGGATGCATCGCCGTAACAGGTGGATTAGAAGTGGCGAGTCCAAGAATTTTAGAGTTGATAGACAAAGGAATTTCCATAGATCAAGTAGCCAAGGTTTGCAAAGGTTTCCGCGATGCTGGAATTTTAGTCCATGCCTACTTAATGTTCGGTTTCCCTACGCAAACCGAACAAGAAACCATCGATTCGCTGGAAGTGGTTCGACAATTATTCGAAAACCAATTGCTTCACTCGGGACATTGGCACCAGTTCGCCATGACCGTTCACAGCCCCGTTGGAAAAGACCCCGAGAAATTCGGAGTGATTCGAACAGGTCCTGTTTTTCAAGGTTTCGCGAACAACGACTTGTTCCATGAAGATCCGAAAGGAGCCAATCATGAGCAATATTCAGAAGGACTGAAGAAGGCGTTATACAACTACATGCACGGCATTGGCTTCGAATTTCCATTGAAGAAATTTTTCAAATTCCCGATCGTCAATTCATTGGTTCACCGCTCACTCATTGAAAAAGCTGTCAAGAAAATGCCCGATGATGAAGTAGAATTGAAAGGCATGGTGCTCTTCCTTCATCAAACGTCTTTAAAGGAATTGAAGAAAAACGGTCCGAACAAAGAAGTGCTCTTCGTGCATAAATCGGGATACCAGAAAATAGACCTTCCTTCAGCAATAGCTGATTTCCTGATAGAAAATGAAACGAAGTTGAATTTATTTCAAGAAGAAAAAATAAACTACCAAGAGGTTCTCACCAACTTTTCCAACCAACTCAAATGCACGCCTGAAGAGGTCGTGAAATTCAGCTGGTGGAAACAAATGCGCGAACACGTTTGGATGGTCCGTGTTTAAGACGGTCTTCTTTTTGAATCGGGATTTCCAGAAAAGCGAGGCTTAAAACCACCACCACTTCCGGTCTTCGGTCTGTTTCCTCCGCCACCATTTCCACTTCCACCACTTGGACCACTTCCACGATGTGTCTTTCCACCGCCAGATCTTGAAAAAGGTTTCTTGCCTTGTGGCTTTTGAGCAACACCTGGAGCAGGTTTGTTCAATGCCGGAAACGGATGCTCGTTCACAACAGGAATATCCAATCCAATCAACTTCTGAATGTCGCGTAAATACTCACGCTCTTCAATGTCGCAGAATGAAATGGCTTTTCCAGATGCACCCGCACGACCTGTTCTTCCAATACGGTGAACGTATGTTTCAGGGATATTCGGAATTTCGAAGTTTACCACGAAAGCCAACTCATCAATGTCAATGCCTCGAGCAGCAATGTCTGTAGCGACAAGCACGCGTGTGATTCCGCCTTTGAAATTACTCAGAGCACGCTGACGGTGATTCTGAGATTTATTTCCGTGAATGGCTTCCGCCTTAATGCTAAACTTTTGTAAAAGCTTAACTACTTTATCTGCTCCGTGCTTGGTACGTGTGAAAACCAAAGCAGATCTTATTGATTTATCTTGAAGGACATGCATCAACAAATCGTTCTTGTTCGCCTGATCAACGAAGTATATGCCTTGCTCAATTTTTTCAACCGTAGAAGAAACAGGAGTCACTTCAACTTTTTTCGGAGTCGTTAAAATTGAATTCGCCAATTCTTGAATCGTCTTCGGCATGGTTGCCGAAAAGAACAAAGACTGTCTTTTTTCAGGAATTAATTTAATTATGCGTTTTACATCATTAACAAATCCCATATCCAACATGCGATCTGCTTCATCCAAAACAAACATTTGAATTTGTCCGAGATTCACATGACGCTGCTGCACCAAGTCTAACAAACGTCCTGGAGTGCAAATAAGAATATCTACACCTGCTTTCAACGCGTTCACTTGAGAGAACTGATTCACGCCACCGAAAATAACGGTGTGACGAAGATTCAAGTTTCTGCCGTAGCTCGCGAAGCTTTCTCCAATTTGAATAGCCAACTCACGCGTTGGAGTCACAATTAAGGAACGAATAGCGCGCTTGCTTCCGGTGTGTCCGGTATTCTGAGTAAGTAATTGTAGAATTGGAATGGCGAAGGCGGCTGTTTTTCCTGTTCCCGTTTGGGCACAACCTAACAAATCATTTCCTTCCAACAAAATTGGAATGGCTTGTTCTTGAATAGGAGTGGGAGTGGTGTAACCTTCTTTTTTTAGAGCGCTAAGAATAGGCTCAATTAAGTTTAAATTTTCAAATGACATAAAATACGTGGTCGCCAAATTCCCAATCGTATTTCTAAGTTGAACTGCCAACGGAACTTGTTGCGGGCGCAAAGATAGTCTACTTTTTCACCCGAATCATCATTAATCCGTCGCGAAGCGGCAAAAGCACCTTCTCGCATCGGTTGTCTTTCGCCACTAAATCATTCAATTCTTGCAGCACTTGTGTGTCGAAATCCTTCTCTACAGCGGGCTCTAGAACCTTACCACTCCAAAGGACATTGTCTATTAGAATAACTGATCCGGCTTGAACATGCTCAAGTGTCCAATTCCAATAATGAAGGTAATTCCGCTTGTCTGCATCAATAAAGACCAAGTCGAATGTTCCTTCCAAATCTTCAAATGCGTTCAAGGCAGCTTTATAAATCGGTTTTATTTGTGATCCATTTTTATGTTGAAGGAAATACTTGTCGTGCAACCAGCTCAGTTCATCGTTCTCATCAATGGTAATTAATTCGCCATCTTCTTGAAGTCCATCGGCTAAACACAAAGCGCTATAACCCGTAAAAGTTCCAATTTCTAAAATGCGCTTGGGTTGAATCAACTGTGAAAGCAGGCTTAAAAATCTTCCTTGCAAATGTCCACTTAGCATACGCGGATTTATCACCTTCTGCCAGGTTTCAGCAGATAGCGCCTTCAACATTTCAGATTCATCGTCTGAGTGCTTTTCGCAATAATCCAATAAAGTAGATGAGATAAAATCCATTGCGCAAAGTTACAAAGCTTACCTTTGCATTTATGAAACCGAGTCGGGAAATGTTTATGCGTATGGGTTTACTTACGCTGCTCGTTCCATTGGTGATTGTTTCCATTCTTTATTATTTCAACGCAACGGAATTTATGATCCCCGTTATCATTGGGAAAATGAGTTTGTTGTTTCAGATAGGAATAGGTGTTGCAGGCGGATTTGTATTAAGTGGAATGACGTGGCTCATGGGGCAATGGAAATACCTCGATGATGTAAATTTCGACTACACGCTGCGCTTAGGAATTTTTAATTTCAGTTTTCAAGAAATATTGTTTCTAAGTTTTTGCGCCGGTGTTGGAGAAGAGATTGTTTTTCGTGGAATGATACAACCGTGGCTTGGAATTTTAACTACTTCGTTTATGTTTATTGCGCTTCACGGATATTTGAGTTATAGTTCATGGCCGAAAGTCATATTCGGACTCATCTTATTTGCGGTGGGAGCACTGTTGGGAATTTTAGGCGCATACGTAGGATTGCTTGCGGCCATTGTAGCGCACATACTTTATGACATTGTAGCTTTTCTTCGTATTCAATCGGAATACGAAGAGTTGAAAAAGAAATCAATTATTCCAATTGCACATGAGCAAGAAGAACATCAAGAGTGAAGGTGGATTTGTATTCAGTACGAATCCTAACTTCAACATAGAAAATGAAAACGAAGCGGTTGAGACGCTTCCACCCAACGAACAGAAATTAAAAGTTTGGTTGGAAAAGAATCATCGTGGTGGAAAGACCGCCTCGGTTATTAAAGACTTCATCGGTAACGAAGAAGATTTAGAACAGTTAGCGAAAGTGCTAAAGAACAAATGTGGTACCGGTGGAAGTGCGAAAGATGGCGAGATCATAATTCAAGGCGACCACAGAGAAAAAATTATTAAACTGTTGCAGGACATGGGTTATGCAGCTAAAAAAGCAGGAGGATAAAATGGAGAAAATATTTCCAATCGTAGTGAAGACCATGCAGAGCCTTGAGCCCTTGTTGGCCCAGGAAATGATTGCCTTAGGCGCAACCGAAGTAGAAGAGGGTAGAAGAGTGGTTCGCGCAAATTGCGACCTTGAAACACTTTACAAAATAAACTACCGTGCGCGTCTTGCGTTACGCGTGCTTTGTCCGTTGCATTCCTTTCAAATTCGGAAGGCCGACGATTTATACAACAAGGCTTATGAAATGCCATGGGAAGAATATCTGCATGCAGACACCACGTTTGCCATTGATCCGCAAATATCTTCTTCCATGTTCACGCACTCGCATTTTCCTTCGCTTCGCGTGAAAGATGCGATTGCTGATCGTTTGAAAAAGGTCTACGGTTCTCGCCCAGATGTGAATCCGGAAAGTCCAGATGTGCAAATACATTTGCTCATCGATCAAGAAAAAGTTCAGATTTCATTAGACAGTTCAGGACGTTCACTCAACCAACGCGGTTATCGCGTGAATGGAGGAGAGGCTCCTATGAATGAAGTGTTGGCTGCAGGTATTATTGCCATTACCGGATGGAAAGGAGAAACACCATTGTACAATCCGTTTTGTGGTTCAGGAACAATTGCTTTCGAAGCGGCTTATGCGGCTTTGAATATCCCTGCCCAAAAGGCTTATCCGAAATTCAATTTTCAAACATGGTTGAATTTCGATGATGCTCTTTGGATGACTGTTCATGGCGATGCGAACGCATTAATAGAAAATAAAGAGTTAACCATTGTGGCTTCCGATATCGATTACGATCAGCTGAATGTAGCGCGTAAGAACGGAAAGAACCTTCCGTTCAACGATGCCATTCGATTTGAAAAATCAGATTTCTTCAGTGAAGACAGTGTTCCTGAAGTTCCGGGGTTGGTGGTTTTGAATCCACCATATGGCGAACGGATGGAGATTGAAGAACTGGAAAAAATCTATTCTGAAATTGGCTCCGTTTTCAAACACCGTTATTCAGGTTCCACTGCTTGGATCATTTCTTCAGATCTTCAAGCCCTTCATGCCATTGGCCTTCGTCAGAAGCGTAAAGTAAAATTGATGAATGGCAAGTTGGAATGCGAACTTCGTGGAATAGATTTATTCAGAGGAAAACGCAACGAGCGCTTTGAGATTAAGCCGACAGATTCCGAAAATTTATCACCGGATTCGCATACATCTGAAGCATAATGTCACGCGCGATCTGCGTGAAATTCTCTTTCGGAAGGTTCGTCTTTTTGCGATGTAGACTTAATTTGAAGGTATTGCCTCGAATGTAATTGCTGAAAGCAATTTTCTGAATTTGCGAATAGTGGTCTTTGTACTCTTTCGTACCATTCAATAAATCGTAAGCAATGTAATTCGTAGGCCAAAGATGAAAAATACGGTGCATCTCATTGTCTATGGCATGCGTTAAATAACGATACTTCTCGTTTTTATTTTGAATGGTACGCATGTGTTCAATGTGTTCATTCATTGAATTGCCCATAGAAATATTCACACGTCCTTTATGTCCTGTGATTCCTTTCAACATTGAAAGAAAATCCTCTCCCGATTTTTTTTCGTAAGAACCAAGCACTTTTAAATGCATGAGCTCGTTCGTCTTCATCATATCACACGGATCGTATTCGTAGCTCACAGCCATAGGAACCATACGCAAAGCGAGCAAGCCGTCTTCAATATTATCAGAACTCATGGCAAACATCTTCAGCAAACCAGTTGCTGTTCTGTCGTCGCCATCTTTACTTCTTCCTTCACGTTGGGCTATCCAAATTGAAGTGTGATCGGTAGTTAGAGTATGACGAATGTAATTGGAAAGGCGAAGGCTGTAGTAGAACATCTCTTTCGCATTCACATTACGGTTGACAATAAAATTCTTGTTGGAACGAACGATATCTTCAACAACCTTCTGACGCAACAAGTTGTCGCCAATAGCTATTTGCGTGGTCTTGTGACCTTGTTCAAGAAGACTCACGTTCAAAATTGCGCTGTCTAGGATTATATCTCGGTGATTGCTTAAAAAGAGATAAGGCATTGTCTTATCTAACGATTCGAAGTTGGTGAAAGACAAACCGCTGGTTGTGGTTTGAATGGCCATCTTGAAGGCTGGACCTGAAATTTCCGATTGAAATTCATCTACTGTGGTCACTTGACGAAGCATTTTCTGTATGGCAGAGCGGCTTAAGCCAGGAAAAACCCACTTGAGCATTTTATAAAATTCAGGAACTTCTAAAATGCGTTCGATGGCAGCTTTTAATTCTTCGTCGTTATAAGGACGAATGGGATCGAAATTAAAAACGTCTATCTGTGCCTCTTCCATAGTTGCAAAAGTAAGAAATACATAAGTTTTGAGCGTTTAAAGTCTTGGCGGAAATATGAACAATGTCTACTTTTGGCATATGAATAATATGAAAGGATTGCTTTTTGCCAGTATTGTTGCATTGGCGCTAAGTTCATGTGAGGAGAAGAAAGTTCCAGTACCTTCAAGAAGTACCGAGTTAATTGGCGATTTCGACGATACGTTATGGAATCAGAATTCTGGAACCATTTATTCATTGGCTTTGTATGCCGACAGCAGCTTCTATTTAAGAACACGCGTTCTTGGTGGAGATGCGAAAACCTATTTAGGAAATTACAATCCAAACGAGAATTGGGATGTTTTGAATTTGAAATGTGCTGACAGCACGAACACATTTGCTATTCAGATCAAATCAGCTGATTTGGTAGAAATGAATGTAGAAGGAGGAGCGACTTACATGAATCGTTCAACAAAAGTAGTAAGCACTTCCGGCTCAGCAATATTGAAGAATCGCATGAAAATGTGGTCTAACAACAAGTCAATCGTATACCAATTGGTGAATGCGAATGAACTCATCATAGATCAGCTTTTTATTAATACACTCACTCCTGAATACAAAGCATTGCTCAGTTACTACTCAGGAAAATATGAGTCCCCTCAGTTGGTGAGATCACTAAATTTCAGTCAGGAAGAAATAGTAAAACTGCAGGAATTGTATTTCCCAGAGCCACCTTCAACGAATAATGACATAAAAGAAGCTCCTCCCATTGATGATAAGATGCCTATGAAATCGTTGTTTTTCTTTAACAAGGGAGGAAAGGTGGAAGTTCAATTGGTTGCTTTAAGTTCCAAGGGGAATGATTATGCGAAAATAGATTCTTGGGAATTGAATGCGGAGGGATGGAAGCTATTGGGCTCTGATTTTTCAGGGGTAAGTTCTGAAGTCGTGTACGACAATCCAATTCAGGTTGAACTTCCGAAGGGAAATATTATTATCAATAAGCGATAATCTAAGATGTCGGCTTTTTCATAGGCAACTGAGCATACTTCTTTTCGTCTTTTAGTTACCTTAATTAAAGACGAAATGCCCCGTAGTTACGTTGCGGCTGTTATATTATTTCTGAGCCATTTTTTTTGCGATGCTCAATTTGAGAACTTCAGTGAGGAATGGAATATACCCACGGGGTCATACGATGCATTTTTTGGCAACGGAGTAAGTGTTTTCGATTATGATGGTGATAATATTGATAATGTCACAATTGCCCACCCTTACATAGGAATTTACGGTTTTCAGGTTTCTCAAGGTCAGATGATATCTGATTTTTTTATTCCATTGCCTTTGAATATTAAGCAACTTCTTTGGGCAGATTTCAATAACGACGGAGACAAGGAACTCTTTGTAACAACATATGGAAGTGGTCTTTATCTTTTTGACTACACGGCTGATGGATTAACACCAATCGATGAGTCTTTTAGCTCGCTTGCGTGGGGGTATCATTACGGTGCTTCTGCAGCGGATTATGACAACGATGGAGACCTTGATTTATTCGTCTCCGAATATGTGAACTACAATGAAGGGATACCCTTTGAGAATTTACTTTTTAGAAATGAGGGTAGTTTTATATTTACAGAGGTTGGACAAGAGTTGGGCGTGAATGCAGCTACAGATAACTCTTTTCAATCAGTTTGGGTTGATTTTAATCGTGATGGATGGCAAGATTTATATGTGATCAACGATCATAGCATTCCCAATTTATTCTATCAGAATAATTCAGGAGTTTCATTCACTGAAATTTCAGCCGAGAACACTACGAACGTTGCCATGTCCTGCATGAGTAACTCCATTTCAGATTTCAATAGAGATGGTTTTTTTGATATATTCATTACCGACGGTTTAACCCCTGTGCTGCTGCAAGGTAGTAGTTCCGGTATGTACGCGCAAGTGGCTTATGATGTTGGATTCACTGATTTGCAAACTGGCTGGGGAGCCTTGTGGATAGATGACGATTTCGATGGTTGGGATGATATTCACATTTGTCAGGGTGGAACCGAACTAGGAGCTCTTTCTAATAAATATTACATAAATAACAATGGGAATTTTCAGTTAAGTAACACCTTTGATACAAATTTAAAGGCCTCCTATGTAAACGCAAAAGGTGATTTTGATGGTGATTGTTACCCAGATTTTGTAGTTATGAACGCTTATCCAAATTCATATGATGTTTGGAAAGGTCAACCCAATGAAAACAATTATTTGAAGATAAAGCTCGAAGGTACTATTTCCAACAAAGATGCAGCAGGAGCTATTGTGGAGGTCTATTCAAATTCAGAATTGAATATGAAAGCGGTGCTATATGGTGATAATTATATCTCACAGAGTAGCAATAGCCTTTTGTTTGGAATGGGCAATTATGAGGTCATTGATTCCCTCTGCATCTATTGGCCGAGAGGCTTAGTTGAAAAATTCTACAATGTAGAAGTTAATCAGTCTTATTCTGTTACTGAGGGTATGTCTGAGATTATCAATACCAATCTTATAACTTTCAATCAGAATTATTGTTATAACGCTTCAGGTTTTGAAGTTTCACCAAGTGCAGAATGGGTTCATTGGCAATGGCAAGACGGCAGTGCAGATAATTCTGTAGTTGTATTTTCAGACACCACATTGCAGGCAACTGCTTGGAATATTCAATATCAAAGTTTTGATTTAATCTACAATATTTCTTTTTCCTCACCATTTCCTGAGATTACTGTTGATCAGTCTGAGTGCTTAGATGATTCAAGTATAATCTCTATAAATAAAAGTGCAGATTGGAGTTTATCATATAATCAAAATGAAATTTTTACCGACACTGTATATACGATAGAGGGTATACATTTTTTAAGCTTCACTCATAACTTTGGATGTTCTTTGGATACAGTCATTCAAATAGATGCTATAACTCCAATTGCAATAGCAAAAACTATTCAACCAGCCTGTCCAGAGAATCTTGTTGAATTTTCCATTGTGTTAGAAAACTTGGAAATTTCGAATTATAGTTTGGCAGGACTAGAAAACTGGAGTGGATTCTTACCTTCCGGAGTATATCCTTTTGTAATTACTGAAAACACCAGTAATTGCGAATACACCGACACATTGGTAATTGAACAGAGAACTTTCCCAAATATATCCGTCGTAAATGATTCAATATGTGAGAACAGCATGAGTTCATTTGAAATAGAAATAAACGATAATTCATCAGCAGATTGGTCGATAATCAATTCCGAATACCTAGAACAAGACAGTGTGCTTTCCGTTACTATTCAGGATACAATAGGGTGTCTTTATTCCGAAGATGTTTCGGTTTTAATTTCAAGTTATATTTCGGTTTTTCCTTCGGAGCAAACAATGAACGAGCAACAAATTCTTTCACTCAATCCTATCGGAGGAATTCCGCCTTATGCTATATTTTGGCAGGATTCATTAATTGCGGATTCATTCGTGCTCGCCTCAGATGGATGGGTGGTTTATGAAGTCACGGATCAATTAGGATGCACTCACATTGGCTCATATTATTTTCAGCAGAGCAGTGATGTCGATGAGTTTCCTGAATATTTCGATTTGTTTTTCAATGGAGATATGCTGTTTTGCTCTAATTGCAACCAATGCACTTATTCAATTTTGTCAATGAATGGAGGGCTCGTTGAAGCAGGTGTTTTCAAGAACGCATTTCTCAATCTAGGTGCACTTGATAAGGGAATTTATCTAGTTAGAGTTAATAATGAAGTTTTAAAATTTGTTAAATAAAAAAGGGTCTCGAAACGAGACCCTTAATTTTTTATCAAAAAGAGGAAAATTAGTTTCCGCCCATTGCAGCTTTCATTGCTTCTTCCATACATGGCTTAACAAGTGCTTCTAATTCTTTTTCTTCTTCGCTTCCTTTTGGATATTTCTTTTGCAAGTCGTCCATTTGAGGCTCATACTCTTTTTGAAGAGCTTCAATTTTAGCTGTGTCGTTCGCCTTTTGAGCTTCAACCATTTTGTTCATCATATCACAGATAGTCTTAGCGTCAGATTTTACACCACCGCAAGATGCCATGAACATTGCAAGAGCAACTGCTGGGATCATTAATTTTTTCATAAGAATAATTTTTATTTTGACCAATATAAAAACATTTGTTTCTCTCAAAAGCAAAATCAGCACAATAATATGTGCATTGTTAAAAAGTGAATTACTTTGTTGAAAGACCATTATAAATTTTCGTAATGAAAGCTTAGTATTCACTGAGATTTGTGAAATAAAGTAAAGAAATGATAACTCGTTCTGATATAGATTTTTTTGAATTGACTATTGGTCATGAGCACGTTTTCACGGACGAAGAGACCCGTTTGAAATACGGCAAGGACGAAACGGAGAATTTGAGCTTTCCTTCCGACGTGGTTCTGAAACCGGCTAATAGAGAAGAGGTCGCGCTTATTTTAAAACATTGTAACACACAACTGATTCCGGTCACTGCCATTGGTGCTCAAACTGGATTAAGCGGAGGAGCTTTGTGTGTGAGGAAAGGGGTTGCCCTTTCAATGGAACGTTTCAATAAAATTTTGAAAATAGATACAAATAATGGCCAGGTTCATACAGAGCCTGCGGTTATAACCCAAGTGCTTCAAGAAGAATGTGCGAAGCAAGGTCTATACTACGCGCCAGACCCTGCAAGCAGGGGTAGTTGCTGGATAGGTGGAAACTTAGCCGAAAACAGCGGCGGTCCACACGCTGTAAAATACGGAGTGACAAAAGATTTCGTGTTAAATCTTGAAGTTGTATTGGCTAACGGTGAAATCATTTGGACCGGTGCTAACACGTTGAAAAACTCAACAGGTTACAACCTTACTCAACTCATGGTTGGAAGTGAAGGCACTCTTGGTATAATTACTAAAGCTGTTCTCAAGCTTCTTCCATTGCCCAAACATAATTTGCTGCTGTTAGCTCCATTCGCTTCAGCAGAGAAGGCATGTGAAGCAGTAAGTGCTGTTTTTCGCGCAGGAATTACTCCAAGTGCAATGGAATTCATGGAACGTGAAGCAATTGAATACACGCTTCAGCATGTTCCCGATGCACATGTGAATTTAGACGGTGTAGAAGCCCATTTACTCATTGAAGTGGACGGATCCAATGTAGAATCGCTCATGCTCGATTGCGAAACCATTTCGAATGTTCTCATGGAACACGAGTGCGGAGAAATACTCTTCGCAGAAGACCACAATCAAAAAGAAGCCTTGTGGAAGATTCGAAGAAAAGTAGGAGAAGCAGTGAAGTCACATTCAATCTACAAGGAAGAAGACACCGTTGTTCCTCGCTTCGAACTTCCGAATTTACTTCGTGAAGTAAAGATCATTGGAAAACGTTACGGATTTCGCTCCGTTTGCTACGGTCATGCCGGAGACGGAAACCTGCATGTTAACATTCTAAAAGATGAAATGTCTGATGAACAATGGGACAAAATTTTACCAATCGCCATTCGCGAAATATTCGAATTAACCGTTTCTCTCGGTGGAACACTTAGTGGCGAGCACGGGATAGGTTGGGTGCAAAAGAACTACATGGACATTGCTTTCAACGAAGTTCAATTGAACCTCATGAAGAAAATAAAAGAAGTCTTTGATCCAAATGGAATTCTCAATCCAGGAAAAATTTTCCCAGATTAATTTTCATTATTTAATCAAAAAACGCTTCGTAATTCTTCCAACTTGAATCGTATAAATTCCAGAAGAAAGATCACCAACTGAAAGTGTATGAACACCCGACTGATTGAAGGTTGTAGTCAACACGAGTTGTCCAGTTGCATTGTAAACCGCCACTAAACTTTTTCCAGGTTGGAAGTTTTGAATGAATACTTCGTTCTCAGCTGGATTCGGATAAACGATAAATTCACGCTCAGCAATTTCATTCACACCAGCTGGGATCCATTGAAAATTCTCTATTGTTGAAGCTGCAGATGATCCACAAAGGTTTATTGCTGTAACACGCCATGAATAGGTCCTTCCTTCCATAAATGAAAAGTTAGCCGGTAACACAACGAAGTTAGATGTGACAGTAGAACTGTACAATACCGTTCCGAACGTATTGTCGTTTTCAGCAAGTTCAAACAAATAAGAAGTTGCCCCCGGCATTGCTGTCCAATTGAATTGGTAATCCATTGCGTTGTATTGAATAGTAGAAGGAACCGACAACAAAACCGGAGCGGGTGGAGGAGTGCCAATTGTTATTTTAAAGAACAAATCATAGGACTCTCCGAAAGTAGTTAGCAATTGAAGGGTGCAGTTGTAGTTTCCAGTTGGAACCGTTCCTAAATCAGAAATTACAATGTTGTAATTCCCTGTGGTCCCAATATTCACTCCGCTGAAAACCGGAAATCCAGGTATTCCTGTAATGTTAGCAGTTAGCGGAAATTGTAACTCAGCGTTTATTTTAAGTTGAAGGGTATCGGCAGATTGTCCGCATGCATTCAAATTGTTGCTTTGCAAATAGAGAAGTGTTGGACGAAGAACGAAGAATCCATCGTACATGCTTGTTGCTAAATTTACACCACTCGGTAGGAAAGGATAATTGCTCCATGTTCCGCTGAATTGTGGAAGGTCGTTGATGGGAAATAAATCGAAATATCCAACTTCATTCAATACCCCTGTGCTAACTCTTGAAGCATCTAGAATGCGAACACCACTGCGGTAATTACTCTCGTAGACAAACTGATCCTTTACATAAAGATTATGGTCTATTGCAGTGCTAGAACCTACATAATAATTCATATAACCAATATTGTCTAGATCCGCGAAATTGAAAATATGCGTACGTGTTGTTGTTCCCAAGTTCTGCTCGTCCAACTCATCGTCTATTAAATAATGAGCCATGTCCTTTGTGAACCAACCTTGGTGAGTGTAACCTCTTTCAGGATATTCGTAATTATCTAAAAATAAAATATCCGTCGGATCAGTCACATTCAAAGTAACAACGCCAAAGCCACTACTGCCATTACAGGCAACAACTATAACATCGCCTTGGTGATTGACATCTGGGCCATAGTATGTAAGAATATTTCCATCATGCGTATAACCCGCATCTTGGTATCCGCCGACAAGAATAGGTTGAAGGGGATTTGAAATATCAACTAAATGCGGACCCCCGTTAAAAGTATTTGATCCCATAGCCATCAAAATTTTGCTTACAGGATCAAGAGCTATAGTATGTGAATTTCCAAACCCACCGTAGTAGGCAGTTTCAATAAATGAAGTCGGAGTTGTAACATTGTCTAATTGCAATAAATCAAATACTTGAAGTCCATGTCCGCCTGCTTCACTTCCAACAAAACAATAGTTATCCATTGTCTCAACGTCTCTCCATAAACTATTGGTCGTATGTGATGGTAGGGTTCCCAAATAAACCGGAGCTTCTGGATTTGAAATATCTACAAAAGCCAATCCGTTTGAAACTGCAACGAGTGCGTATTCCTTTCCAGTAGCAGGACTAACCCATCCCCAAATGTCACTTGTATTGTCATTATTTGGATTGGCTCCAATGTCTTCAAGTGACATGAAGGAAAGGAGATCTACGTTGTCGCAAGGATAAATCCCGGCCATTCCACCCACACATGGTTGAGCTAATGACACGGCAGACAACAAAATAAAAACAAACAAGTAAATGCTCTTCATAATAGTAAAATCTGAAGTGCAATATAAAAATAAAAGCTCGGCACAGGCCGAGCTCTTTAACATTAGTGCTTAAAAAAAATGATTCTTAATTGGTTCTTGCGTGCTTCACACTGTAGTATGTAACGTAAAAATATCCTATTGTCAACATCAAGTGAAAAGGCATCAATCCAAAATCAGTCAATCGTGTTGCTCCATCTTTTTCAGAGAATCTCAAAATGAATGGCCAAACCAATCCACTTGCGAAATACAACAACAAGATAAATTCAAGAATGGTCAATGGTGAAATCTTTGGAGCACGGTATTTTTTATCAGTCCAAGTCCCTTTCTTACCCGTGCTAATCGCAAACTTAGGAGTGCGAACGAAAGCCGATTTCTTGCCAGTTAATCCTTCAATTACCGCCACAGCGTTGTGCAATGAAAGTCCCATAGAAACAGCTAAGAACAATGGGAAGTCAACAACAAAGCGTCCGAATTTTTGGAAGAAGGGCATTGGTGGACGAGAAACCCAATAGAAAAATCCTAAAATGAAGAAACTCACCAAGAATGCCGATGCCACGGCGAAATAAACCGAATAATCATTCAATAACTCTCCGTTGAAATAATGCCATCCATCGAAATAGTGCTTAATGAATAACATTGGCATACTTAAGATAGAAGTTCCTAAAATACTTAAGAAAACCACTGAATTCATCAAATGGAAACTAGCATGAACCTTATGTCCAAAGCCCATGTCTTTTGCACTCAAGACTTTTCCTAAATTTTTGCGAGTACATTCAGCAGCGCCTTTCGTCCAACGGAATTGTTGTGCTTTCAAGGCATTCATTTCAGCAGGTAACTCAGACGGAGACCCAATTGCAGGAAGGTAAATGAAATTCCATCCAACCAATTGTGCGCGATAACTAAGGTCTAAATCTTCAGTGATGGTATCGCTCTGCCATCCACCTGCATCATAAATTGCTTCTTTCCTCCAAACACCAGCGGTGCCATTGAAGTTAATGTAATGGTTCGAATAGTTACGTCCAATTTGCTCAACTGTAAAGTGAGCGTCTAATCCAAAAGCTTGCAAACGTGTAAGCAACGAATAGTCTTCGTTTAAGTGTTCCCAGCGTGTTTGAACAACTGCAATCTTATCCCCGGCATAGAAGTAGGGGATGGTCTGACGCAAAAAGTCTTTTCTTGGTACGAAGTCAGCGTCGAAGATTGCTGTGAATTCTCCTTTAGAAATATCTAAACCATAAGCTAATGCACCAGCTTTGAATCCTTTTCTATCTACTCTTCGAATGTGTTGTATGTCAATTCCTAGAAGTTGCTTCTCTGCAATAAGCTTAGCTGCAATTTCAACAGACTCATCGTTTCCGTCGTCCAATACTTGAATCTCTAATTTATTCTTCGGATAATCGAATTCACAAACAGCATTGATTAAACGTTCAATAACGTACATCTCGTTAAAAACGGGAAGCTGCACCGTGACAAAAGGCAAATCTTCTTCAGCAATAACAGGCATTTCACGTTTACGCTTATTCTTTTTCACGAATTGAATAGCTAGATTCAATTGAAC